>OQVS01001007.1_pt1 | contig 19523 bp, 18 predicted proteins | sample 1691601 | NCBI WGS metagenome assembly OQVS01 (sample SAMN03418268, study PRJEB22391) | human gut metagenome | biome: human-gut; feature: organic feature; material: feces | host: Homo sapiens | place: Tanzania | collected 2013-01
CAAATGAGCCGTCAGTCTGAAAGGAGCGCCGAATGCGCATGAAACAGACTGAGGAGAAAATCACCGCTCTGTATGAGCGGCTGAGCCGTGACGATGACAATGCCGGCGACAGTAATTCCATCGTCAATCAGAAAAAATACCTCGAAAGCTATGCCCGGCAGAGAGGTTACACCAACTGCCACCATTACACTGATGACGGCTGGAGCGGCGGAAATTTCGACCGTCCTGCTTGGAAGCAGCTGGTGGCGGACATCGAAGCTGGAAAAGTGGCCCATGTGATCGTCAAGGACATGAGTCGGGCCGGCCGTGATTACCTGCAAACCGGCTTTTATACGGAGGTTTTCTTCCGGCAGCACAGTGTCCACTTTGTGGCGATTGCCAACGGCGTGGACAGCGACGACCAGAACAGCAACGAATTTGCGCCCTTTCTCAATATCATGAACGAGTGGTATCTTCGCGACCTGAGCCGCAAGCAGAAAACAGCCATTCGCGTCAAAGGGGAATCCGGCAAGCCAACCACCAACTGTGCCATCTATGGCTATAAGAAAGACCCGGAGAACAAATACCACTGGCTGATCGACGAGGAGGCGGCTGCCGTGGTGCGGCGTATCTTCCATCTGACCATCGAGGGCAAAGGCCCCTACGACATCGCCCGCATCCTGTTCGATGACAAGATCGACACGCCTGCGGTCTACTTCGGCAAGCAGAACAAGGGCGTCTGGAAAAGCAAGGAGGAGTTCCCCAACCCCTATAACTGGAGCGGCTACATCGTCGGACAGATTTTGTCCAAGCCGGAGTATATGGGTCATACGGTGAATTTCCGTTCCTACAAGCAGTCCTATAAGGATAAAACACCCATCATGAATCCGCCGGAGGAATGGCTGATCTTCGAGAATACCCATGAGGCCATCGTAGATGCGGAAACATGGGAGCTGGCGCAGAAGCTGCGGAAAACACCACGGCGGCATGACACGCTGGGCGAGGCCAATCCCCTGACGGGACTTGTGTTCTGTGCCGACTGCGGAGCCAAGATGATGAACCACCGCTCAAGAGGCGGCACGGAGAATAATCCGTATCCGTCGGATTTTTACGATTGCTCCACCTATACGCTGGCACATCAGAAACGCACCCATGCTTGCAGCGGACACTATATCCGCAGCAAGGTGTTGCGGGAGCTGATTCTGGAAACCATCCGGGCTGCCAGCACCTTTGCCATCTCCGACCGGGACGCTTTTCTGGAGAAGGTACGCTCCGCCTCTCAACTGCGGCAGGCAGAAGCGGCCAAGGAAACCAAGCGGAAGCTGAACAAGGAGAAAAAACGGATTTCTGAGCTGGACACCATCATCAAGAAGCTCTATGAATCCTTCGCCGTCGGGCGCATCACCGGCGAACGGTTTGACAGTCTGCTGGCGGAATATGAGGCGGAGCAGAAGAAGCTGACGGCATCCGTCTCCGAAATGGAAACGCAGATGTCCGCCTTTGTCGAGGACACTGACCGTGCCAAACAGTTTCTGGAGCTGGCAAGAAAGTACACGGACTTCTCCGAGCTGACCACGCCCATGATCAACGAGTTCGTGGAGAAGATCATCGTCCACGCCCCGGAAAAGATCGACGGCGACCGGGTGCAGGAGGTGGAAATCTATCTGCGGTTCATCGGGCGGTTTGAACTGCCTGTCACAGAGCTGACCGAAGAAGAAATCAAGCGGCAGGAGTTCTTGAAGAAAGAACGCATCCGCAGTCGGGAGCGGTATCAGAAGCTGAAATCCGGCGAGCGTACCGTAGGCGTTCCAATCACGCTGACCTGCAAGTGCTGCGGCAAAACCTTCGAAGCAAGGTCAACCGCAAAGCAGTTCTGCAATGCAAACTGCCGTGCAAAGTTCTATCGGCAGAAGGCTGCGGAGAACCGCAGCCGGGAGTGTACCTGCGAAAACTGCGGCAAGGTGTTCACCACGACGAGGTCAGATGTCAAATACTGCGGCGATGATTGCCGGTATGCGGCACAGATCAAGAGGCAAGGCGCACGGAAGAAAGCCTTGCGAGAGGCAAAGATCGAACCGGCCTTGCCGGAGAAAGAAACGAAATCAGCATAAGATAAGACGCAAACGGCGGCTTGCCCCTAATCGGGCAGGCCGCCGTTTTTGCGCAGAAATGGAGGAACAATGAATCTTTTTGAAATTGTCAAATATAGCGTAAGCTGCCGGGAGGCAGCGGAGCGGTACGGCGTGGAGGTCAACCATTACGGCATGTCCCTCTGCCCGTTCCACAATGACCGGCGTCCCAGCCTGTATGTGGCGGACGATCACTACCATTGCTTTGCCTGCGGGGAACACGGCGATGTGATCGACTTTGTAGGCAGACTATTTCAGCTTTCGCCCTACGATGCAGCACAGAAACTGGCAGCGGACTTTCACCTTACCCCGGACAAACCGCCCAGCGCAGCGGCGCTCCACGCAAAGCGTATCCGAACAGAAGCACAGCAGCTCAGAGAAAACGAGCGGCTGTGCTTTTCTGTTTTGTCCGATTACGCTCGTGTGCTGCGGAACTGGAAGGTACGGTATGCGCCACTCACACAGGACGAGCCGCTTCACGAGCGATTTATAGAAGCCTGCCGCAGCCTCGACCAGACGGAATATTACTTGGATATTCTGTGCGCAGGTGATTCCTATGAACGTGCCGAGGTTATCCGGCAGCAGATGGCGGATGGCAAGCTGGACAGGCTGCGGCAGCGCTTAGAGAAAATTCACAAGGAGGAAACCGAAGATGGATATGACACCGCAGGCGTGGCCTGAGTGGTACGACGGCAGGCACATCAATGAGGTGCTGTTCTGCCAGCAGTTTTTGGACAAGCACCCCATGAAATGTGTGCGCGGGCGGCTGTTCACCGTGGACGGGCTGATTGAGGACGAGGGGCAGATTGGCAATCTCATTCTGGAGGAAATCTCCGGAGTTCTGACCTCCGGACTGTCCAAAGTCGTGACGAATCTGCTGGCCAGCATCAAGCTGCAAGCGTATTCGCCGCCGCTGCCCATTGAGACGGACCGCATCCATGTTGCCAACGGAACGTATTTCATGGACGGCAGCTTTACCGCCGACAAGAGCTACTGCAACAACCGGCTGACGGTCGCCTACAACCCTGACGCGCCCACTCCGAAAAAGTGGCTGCAATTCCTGTCCGAGCTGCTGCAACCGGAGGATATTCCCACCTTGCAGGAGTTTCTCGGCTACTGTCTGCTGCCAACCACTAAGGGACAGAAGATGCTCATGCTCATCGGCAAGGGCGGCGAGGGTAAAAGCCGTATCGGACTGGTCATGCGATCGCTGCTGGGCGACAGCATGAATACCACCAGCATCCAGAAGGTGGAGAGCAACCGGTTCAGCCGCGCGGATTTGGAAAACAAGCTCCTGATGGTAGATGACGATATGGACATGAGCGCACTGCCCAAAACCAACTATATCAAATCCATCGTGACCTCGGAGTGCAAGATGGATATGGAGCGCAAGGGCGTTCAGAGCTATCAGAGCCAGCTCTATGTCCGGTTCCTCTGTTTCGGCAACGGTGCGCTGACTGCCCTGCACGACAAATCCGACGGCTTCTTTCGCCGCCAGATCGTTCTGACCACCAAAGACCGGCCCGCAGGCAGAGCAGACGATCCGTTTCTGGTGGACAAGCTGCTGCGGGAAAAGGAGGGTATCTTCCTCTGGTGTCTGGCGGGGCTGCACCGGCTGATCGGGAACAATTATCAGTTCAGCATTTCAGGCAAAGCCAGAGAGAACATGGAGACGGTCAAGCGCAGCAGCAACAATGTGATCGAGTTCCTGCAATCCGAGGGCTATATCCGTTTTTGGGCAGACAGCGAAGCCAGCTCCAAGACAATCTATGAAGCCTACACAAGATGGTGCGACGATAACGCACAGAAGCCCATGTCTGCCAACCGCGTCAGCTCCGAGCTTGCACAAAATGAGCGGCTTTACAATGTAGAGGCCACCAACAATGTCCATGTCGGCGGTAAGCGGGTGCGGGGGTTTGTGGGCATTGAGGTGGTCAATCCGCCGCCGTATTAAAAATGAGGAATGGACTTCAAAATTGCCGTACACGCCGTACACCCTGTACGGCTGTTTTTGATTCCATTCTCAAAAACCGTCTTTGCTTGTGCGCACCGTGGAGTATTTCACGGCAGAGTATAAAATCTGCCGCTGAATCGGCGGCTGGTACGCAAAACAGGCGTACAGAAGTGTACACAAAGAGACTTTGCCGTACCGAGCCGTACACTGGCGGCTCAATTTAGCGGCTTCAAAATCAGTGCTTGTGAAATCTGTGAAGATTTTTGCCGCAGATTGAACGCACTGCACCATCCGGTGATTTACCGGAGCGTGAAGCTGCTGTACCGAAATGTGGTATTTCCCACCGTTCCGCATGACCTCACGCAGAACAATGAAGCTGATAGGGTGCTGCTGCGTACAGGGTATCACGGGCGAAAATCTGAGCAGATTTGCGGCACGGCAGATTTTTCACTTGCAAATGCACCGGGATCACCGATAAGAAAACCAATTACACGAAAAATGGAGGTAAAAAGTTGATGAAATCCAATCTGAGAAATGAGATCAAGTCGTACATCGTCCGTCAGGGCATGACCATGCAGGAGGTGGTCGATCTGCTGCGGGACGAACACGGCTGGTCTGACAGCGTTTCCAACCTTTCAAACAAGCTCCAGCGGGAGTCCCTACGCTACACGGAGGCTGTCCAGCTTGCCGACGCGCTGGGGTACGAAATCGTCTGGCAAAAGCGAAAGTAAGGAGGTATTTTTATGACAGGTGCAGAGAAGAAACTGTTGCAGGCACAGCACCGATTGGAGGAAGCGCAAGCCAGAGACAGAGTCAAGGAGCGCAAAGCCAGAACACGCAGGCTCATTCAGGAGGGTGCGATTCTGGAAAAGGTGCTGCCGGAAGTGCAAACGATGGAGCCGTCTGCGCTGGAGGGGTATCTTTCACGGAAGCTGGGAAAACAAATCTAAATTTCAGATGGGAGGTTTCCGGGAAACCGGGGGCCTTCCTCTTTTTTCTCCCGAAGGGCGCACTTACTCACCACCCTAAAGGGCAGTGGTATTTCCTGCGGGAATCGTGCGCTCTGCGAGGCGGATGCGACTGCTGCGGCAGCCTCCAGACAATGCCACAGCACCTGCGGGCGCTGCTGTCATCGTCTGCGCAGGTCTCAGTTGTTTCCGTTTTGGAAACAGCTTGCGACCTGCCCGCACAAACCTGCCACCGGCAGCTTTGTTTGCGGCTATGACCCGAAGCTCAGCTTCGGGTCATTTTCTCTTTTGCGAAAGAGAAACAGAAAATGAAAGAACGAGGTGAAGAAGATATGGCGATTTATCATTTGGAAGCGAAGGCGGTCAGCCGGGGCGCAGGACGCTCCGCTGTGGCCGCTTCTGCTTATCTGAGTTGTTCCCGTCTGTATAACGATTACGACGGGATACAGCACGACTATACGAAAAAACAGGGACTCGTCTGGCAGGAAGTTTTCCTCCCCACAATGGCACCGCCCGAATGGAGAGACCGAGAGCGACTCTGGAACGCCGTGGAGGAAGTGGAGACAGCCAAGGACAGCCGCTTGGCGCGGGAGTTTGTGGTTGCTCTGCCCATAGAGCTGAACCGTGAGGAACAAGTCGCGCTGCTGCAAGAATTTATCCGGGAGCAATTTGTGTCCGATGGAATGTGCGCCGACGCTGCCATCCATGACACCGACGGTCACAATCCGCATGCCCACATTCTCTTGACGGTGCGCCCGCTGGATGAGCAGGGCAAGTGGCAGTACAAGACCGAGAAGGAATACCTCTGCATGAAAAACGGCGAGGAACGCGGTTTTACTGCCGCCGAGTTTAAGGCGGCACAGAACGAGGGCTGGGAAAAGCAATATCCCTACAAGGTCGGCAAAAAGAAGGTGTATATGACGCCGTCTGCTGCCGAGGCACAGGGGCTTGTCCGGGCTGACAAGCATCCCAAAAGCACCCGGTACGGCAGACAGAATCCCATCTCTGAACGCTGGAACAGTGAGGAACAGCTTGCGGCATGGCGGGCGGCGTGGGCTGACGTGTCCAACCGCCATCTGGAACGTGCGGGACGCGAGGAACGCATTGACCACCGCAGCAACGCCGCACGGGGGCTGGATGAGATTCCTACCATTCATGAAGGCGTGACCGCGCGGGCGCTGGAACGAAAAGGCATTATCGCTGACCGCTGCGAGATCAACCGGCAGATCAAGGCAGACAATGCCCTGCTGCGGGAGCTGAAAGCTGAAGTCAAGAAGCTGGCCGCACTGGTCGCCCGTACTGTTCCCGCCATTGCGGAGGGGCTGGAGAAGCTGCGCAGCCGGGTACTGATCTTCTGTTATCGGCTCTCGCATATTCGCAGCGGCAAATCACATATTCAAAAATCACTCGCCGTATGGAAGCCGGAGCTGGAGCGTTACACCGGTCTGGTGCAGCAAATCAAGGCAAAAAGCAAAGAGCGCAAAACACTGGTTGCCGAGAAAAAGGAATTGCCAATATACCATGTGAAACGCCACAAGGCGTTGGCTGTCCGCATTGCCGAGCTGACAGAAGATTTAGAGGAACTGCGTTCCGAAAAGTCTCTTCTTTTGCAAAAATTTGAGTATGCGGAGGATGCAGGCGCAGAGGCGTTCCGCAAGGATATTGCTATTATGGAGGCTGCCCTGAAAAAGCTGGAGGCGCAGGAGCAAAAATACTCTGCCGAGTTGGATAAGGCTTTGGATGAATACGCTGAACTGAAAGCGCAGGCTGCGGATTTTGACTCGGTAGAGCTGTACAAAGCACGGCAGGCCATTCGTGAAGAAATAGAACGCTCTGCTGTTGACCGGATAAAATCCGCCTACGGTGATAAATACGACCCGGTGATGATGCTGTTCAGCAAGCGTGATGCGGCAAAACTGCTGAGTGAGGAAGTGGAAGAACCGCCTGTTCGGGAGTCCATGCGGCAGAAGCAGAAAAAGCAGCAGGTGCAGCAAAAGCAAAAAAAGAAAAGCCAAGACGGTTGGGAGCGATAAGAATTCAGCGGGGGTGTAATTCGGACGATGCACCCCCACTTATTGTTTTATGCAAGAAAAGTATAGAAAAAGCCCTGTTGTGCTGGAACATCGCGCAGCCACAGATGAAATCTGTGTTACAGAGGGTATGGGGAACGCCCCATCAAGCAAAAGGCGGGGACTCGTCAGAGTCTCCGCCTGCTGTCTTTTGGCTCCAAAAGACCTTGCTTACCAACGTCTTGCTTGCTACAATGCACACGGGGTCAGGCTGCCGTCGGCCAGAAGAAACGTCCTGTCGCACTGCCGTGCAACATCCGGATCATGTGTCACGATCACCACGGCTCTTTGCAGATCGTGAGCCAGCTCACGCAGGCAATGGATCACGATGGCGGAATTGTCCTTGTCCAGCGACCCGGTCGGCTCATCCGCCAGTATGATTTTCTGATCATTAATCATGCTGCGAATGATGGCAACCCGCTGTCGTTCGCCGCCCGACAGATGCTTTACGGTGCTTTTCAGCTTATCCGCAATCTGCAATTTCTCCGCCATGCCGTTGATAATCTCCCGATACTCCTTTGAATTCTTTTTATGCTTGCTGTAAAGCGTTGGAACAAGAATATTCTGCATGGAGGTATCCTCCTCAATCAGGGCGAAGTCCTGCACGATGTATCCGAAGTATTGGTTGCGTATCCTGCATCGCACGGCGTCACTCATATCGCTTGCCTTTTGCCCGTCCACATATACCTCGCCGGAATCGGGCGCAACAACTATGCCCATTAGGTTCAGAAGCGTGGTTTTTCCACTTCCCGAGGGACCGATGATGGCGATCATCTCGCCCCGATGAACCTCCAGCGAAGCATTTCTGACGGCGTGAACCCGGTAGTCGTGGTCCTTGAATGTTTTGCTGACGTTTTGAACAGATAATAAAGCCATCAGTAGTCCCTCCTTAGATTCTGCAAGCTATTCATTGTCCCGATTCGTTTTCCGGCGTACACGGCCGCAAACCGGCACAAGCCGGTAACAAATGCCATGCACAGCGGCAAAACATACCACAGCGCCATTTCGTTTCGGAACATGACAAATACGATCCCGATGATTGGAAGTATATGCAGCACCAGCACGAAGCCGCCCACCCGCCTCCGAATGGTACGGATCGGAGCACCGTAAAGGTGGTGCACCGTGTACTCTGCCACATGGGTTTCAATGATGCGAATGATATTGCAGATCAGAAGAATGACCAGCAGAGCGCCAGACAAAAGATAAAACAGAATATACAGCCTGTGGGCGCGGATCGAAGCAGAGGTGGTTATCTGCGTAAAATCCTCTGTGGAGATTCCCGTATACAGTATTCCTGTCTGCTCGTAGAACAATTTTTGGAGCTGTTCAATTTCTGCATCGGACGGATCTACGAGAACCATTCGTCCAAAGACCTCGCCGCTCAACCCCCACCATGGAAACATATTATTGACCGTTTGAAAGTCTCTGGTGCAAAGGATCAGGGTATCGGACAGCAGGGGATCGCCCGACTCTATATAATGCAGCGGATGGAACAGATCAAAGTGCACGCCTGCATTGGCAACAGCCTCTATTTCCCTGCCCGATATCGTAACGCTGCCGCCTGCATCTTCACGGTGAGCTTCGGGAACAAAGAGCGCCATATCCCCGTCATAGTGCAGCCCTGCCAGAGTGCTGTACTGCCCGAAAAGGATCAGTATCTGTGTATATTTTTTGTCCACATAGCCGTCGTTGCCAACAAAGACAAAGCTGCCGGCCTTCCCATCTGCGGACAGGCTATGCTGCAAATAATCCAAAACAGCGTCGGGCTTTTGCTGCTGCTTGTTTGGGGATGCAGCGCCCTCCGGGTTTGGCTCCATCTGTACGGTTTTCATCTGAAACATGACCACGTTCTGACGGATAAAGGAGCGAATGGCCGCTGACTGCCTCTGCACCGAGGAAAAGCTCACCGAAAGATACAGAATCGCCATGGCGATCATCGTCGCCACAACGGTGTAAAAGAAGGCCCATGCCCATTCCTTTCGGAGGTCTTTGAGTATCTGCTTCCATACCATATCAGTAACGCCCCTCCATTCCGCGATGCTTTCGCTGCCAACTTAGGAAACATATCGTCTGAACCGCACATATAAACAAGATGTTGCATACGCCGCTTAATACGGCAACATTCAGATACGCCGCTCTATGTATTAAGTAAAGCTGCGTTCTCCCGAGTATATATCCAAGGCCCGTTCCCAATACCGCGATGCACATCAGGCGAAGCAGAAGCCTTACAAATAGGTATGCATAGGCCGCGCCATACAGGTGGTGTATGACCATGAAGCGGTTGCTTTCCCGATACATCATGGACATTGCGAATACGGCGCAGAACACCAGCCCGAGGAAGGCAAACAGCAAAGACCGGGACACGAAATCATCCATAAACATCTTTTTCAGGACTTCAAGGATATTCAAATTGCTGTCGGTGTAGGTCTGATATTCGATACTCCTGCCGGTTTTCTCGACTATGCTTGTTAATTCGGAAAGGCTCTCGCCGCTGTCCACGTTTGTGAACAGCAGCCCTTGCAAATCAGAAATATCTGCCAGTGGATAATAAAAGAATGCGTCACCTTGGAAGGTGGGGGAGCGGTTTCCATCAAATTCCCCGAGAATGTGATAGTTATACATTCCGGGGAACAGCGTATCACCCTTCATATAGGCGTGCAGGTTTCTGCTTCCTTTTTGGACGAGGGCGGTCTTGGCTTCCCGGCCATCAAAGGGCGTATGCCAGGTTCTTTGGAACCATCCCGCATAGTCCAAAGCGGCAATTCCGGCAGACGAAAAGCCCTTGTAAAAAACCACAGCTTGATTTTGTCTTGCCCAGTCGTCCAAATCCTCCCGCAGCGTTCCAAGCTCTGTACTTGCTTGTGCGCCCGGTTCACTTTGATAGTCGAACACGGTAAACCCGGTAAAATCATCGGATGCGGAATCGTAGTGCATAGTATAAACCATATAAAAGAACAAGGTCGTTAGCATGAACACCAGAAGCAGCGCCATAAACGACAGCCATTCTCCCTTTCTTTTTCCCATAATAATCCTCCGTTTTCGATTCGTATGTATCCCTCAGTGCTTACATCAAGTGTATAGTTCTAAAGTGCTATTCGACAACTGGTGGAGCATTCACAGGCCAGATGCCGGACCCATGAGGAACCCAATCAAATCCGTATCTGAACTGTGTCTTATGGGGGTTGGGAATAATGGAGTCCGTATAGGTATGGCTTCGGCTCAAGATACGTCCGTCATTGGGACCGTTCCCATAAGCGGTATAAAGCCTCCCTGTATCGTTCACAATATTTCCCTGTAAATCATAACGCCAATAACGGATGTAACCGCGCGCAGCGTGGTTTTCATTTTCGACATATGATGGTTGACACTGAACATATCCATAGTAGTAAATGGACATGTCTTCGTGGGAGTTTGTCGCATAGTTCGGCGACATGGCGGCAAAAACTGTTGTCGCTCCTAACAGCAACAGCGCAACCACCAACCCGGTCATGGCTACAACATATTTGTTTTTCACGCAAAACTCCTTTCTACGATGATGTAAGCACTGAGGGATAGATAGGAATTTGGTATTCTACTGATACTAATACGTTTTCGTTGTTGTTCGAGTAATAGTGTCCGGATCTCCGCCTGTACCAGAAATTACATAGATGACTGTAATTCGGTAGGTGCCGTGAGAAGCCAATTGGAACGTATGATCACCGATATACATGTAGTTGTATATAACATCATGCCATTGGTTGTCAGGTTGTCCAATATCAACTCGCGTCCAGAAGAATCCCATCGTTTTCTTCTCGACATATGTTGTAATTTCACCTTTGGTTGTCGTCCCCTTAATACCTTGATATTTGTTGGTTATGGTCAACAATCCGCCATCCGAAATAGATGCAACGCTGTTCGCTGTTATAGTATTATTGAATTTCGGTTCATATGAGAAAACGGCAAACGCACTTGTTGATGAACTAAGTATCAGGATAATGGCGATTATAAGGCTGGGTAGAATTCTTCTCTTTTTGAGCATATACACTTCCTCCTCCATGTATTGTCTTGGTACACCTTTGCAAAACAGCAACCATGCTACGTTGCCCATCTATATATACAACGCATCAGCTGCGGAAACAGGTTACAGCTTTTTGTAAAAATTACGGGTGCTCGGTAGGCCTGTCATTCCGCCAGCCTGCCATCCTGCATTTTTACCGTAATGTCCGCCTCCGTTGCCACAGCGGGGTCGTGCGTCACAATCACCACGCAGCAGCCCTCCTCGTAAGAAAGACGCTTCAATATCTCCACGATGTTCCTGCCGTTTTCGCTGTCAAGGTTGCCTGTGGGCTCATCTGCAAGGATGATCCGGCTGCCAGATACAAGTGCCCTTGCAATCGCCACGCGCTGCTGCTCGCCGCCGGAGAGCATATTAGGCAGCCGGTTGAAGTGCTCCTCGTTTAGACCTACTGCAAAAAGCTTTTCTCTTGCTTCCGATTCCGCTGCTTTTTTCTGCATATTCCTCATATACAGCGGATAGGCGGCATTTTCCAGTGCGGTAAGGTGTTGGAACAAATTGAAGTTCTGATAGATCACCGAAACGCTTTCCCGCCGGTAGCGGTCACGATCCATTGTGGCGGTTGCTTCGCCAGCCCATTTGATGCTTCCGGTTTCCGGCACGTCGAGTCCTGCCAACAGCGAAAGGAAGGTTGTCTTTCCGCAGCCTGAAGCGCCAATGATAGCGTACATTTTGCCCGGCTTGAATTCGACGCTGACGCCACTCAGCGCGTGCACTGTCTGATACTTGTTGCGGTAACTGTAGGTTACATCCTTTACAAGGAGACTCTCCATCTTCTATTCCTCCGTTTTCATAAGCATCATTACATTTATCCGCGTGATACGAGAGATGGACATTGAGGTTCCAATCATAAATGCGGAGACTGCACCGGCTCCGTACAGCAGCATTTGGGGTGAAAGCGTTCCGGTGATTGCAATTCCGGTGACAGTTCCGAAAGCTGCTCCCACAATTGCGAGCGTAAAATACTCGCAGAACGTCAAGCGGAAAATTCTCCCGCGCGTCATACCGAGGCAGCGCATCACGGCATATTCCCGCAGCCGACTTTGGGTAGAAAGATACGCGGCGAAGGAGCTTACAGCCCCTTCTATAAACAAAAGCACCGGGACCAGCAAATGCAGCGTTCTAATGTTTCCGCGTATTTCCTCCAATGTATTGCGGAGAATATCGTCATTTATCCTAACGGCAAATGCAGGCCGGATACCCGATTGATCGACGGTGCTCAGATCCGCAAATACCTCATAGAGTGCCGCCTTTGCCTCATCAAGGCGGCGTGCATCCTTGATGTCGAAGGAGCAGGCGTCAGCCGTAACCATATAGCTTTGTCCGTCATGGAAGTCCATGGCATGGAACGGGCAGTAAATGTTGTTTGCCGGCCCTGTATGTGTACCTATGACCCGCAGATTCACGGAAAAGTTACCGTTGTCGATTTCTATGTATTCGCCATCGCCGGCAAGCTGCCATGGGATTACGCACACCTTCGAATCGCCGGAAAACACGGAAGCATCCCACCCATCGAACAGTGTTATGCTTCCACCGCCAGCCGCAGTCAGGGTGTAGTCGGAGTCAGGGGTCAGGAGGCAGACCATCGTGTATCCTTTCGGATTGATCAGCTTGATGCTGGCCTTTGCCCGCACGTTTTCGACATATTCGTCCTGATAGTAACCCCTCTCGTGTCTAAGCCCGCACAACAAATCTACGAAACCTGTAGCCATATGCAGGTTGTCCTGATTCAGCCCGTATGCGTCCGTCACCACGCAGGGAATCACCGTGTTGTCGATTGTTTTCTCCAGCGCAGATTCCTGCCGTGCCGCCAGCATACAGAGTACCATAGCTGCTCCAGTTTCAAGCAATGCTATAAGTATTAGAAGGATTGTCCAGCGTTTTCGCCGCATCATTGCGGAGCTTATCGCTTGCCACATACTCATCTTTGGCTTCTCCTGTTCTTTCCGGTTTGCATAAGGGGTATATTTGAAAGTAGTTTTGCACACAGCAATGACGATGAAGCAAGCAGTAGAAACGCCGCAGCAGCAGAGCCAATGATTACAAGCGGATCGGGGGCAAGGGCGCGTGCAAGTGCTTTTTCCGTGATTATTGAGAACAGTACAGCAGAAAGACCTGCGCCAAGAATGACGGCCAATGCATCGATCGTAAGGAAAGCTCCCAACGCTTGTCTGGTCACGACTTTGCGGTCGATGCCGAGTATACGCATGGTCTTAGCCGATGGTGCAAAGCGCCGCATCGTGAGGAAATGTGCAAGAGCAGATGCAACGATCAATGCAGCAACGCCAGTCCAAAGGAGCTGCCGTCCATTTTGAAGCACAGCGTCCAAGCTAATCTCGGCAGCACGGAAGCTTTGATCGAAACACAGATAAGCATCTTTCTGTCCTGCCCGATCCATATATGCAAGGAACTGTTCTTTTGTCCCGTTTTTCAAAATCAATGAGGTCATCAACCGGTTAACCGGAATGCTTCCAAAGCTTTCATTTCCGGGGACGGATTTTTTTGGCACAAGAATCGTATCTGCACAAATCAACTGTTCGCCAAGGGAAAACTCCGGCGCGGAATAGATACCTACGATCTCGTATTCACCCGTCACATTCATACGATCTTCAGGCAGGCATGGTCCGCGCGGTATGGCATCACCTGCATAGAATCCGGTATCGTAGAGGTCCAGTGTAAGCTTATCCCCGAGCTGATAATCATTGTATTGCGCGTATGCTGCACTGACCATGCAGACATTGCTTCCTTCGGCATAGTCTGTTGTATCGAAGAAGCGTCCCTCTATCAGACCCGCTATTCCTGTGTTGAAAACATACATACTCTGTACATTATCTGAAAGAATCACCGTTGCACTGCTCTGGTTGACATGACACAACGGTATGATTTCCTCACGCCATACTTGCCCTTCGTTGCCTGCGAGAAATTCCTCCCAAGAACCGCTGTATTCTGCCCAGCGTGGAAGCATTTCTTCATTCGGATAGTAATATGGTGTGCCATCATCCATATAATCGCGCTTTACTTGCAGCGCATCGTCATAAATCCTTTCGAAATCGGGACTTGTGACTACTGTCCCGGTGAGATGCAAAAATTTTCTTGTCTCATCAAGGAGGTGAAAATATCGCCCGGAATCCAGAATTCTTCCTGTAATAACTGATGTCGGAGTTTTAATGGTGTCGACAGGATAATCATGATAGAATCCATAGATCAGATAGGTCCTCCCTTGCTGAAAAGGGATTTCCCCATTGGGGGTAAACAGCGTTCCGTATATGCGCATTGTTGCCGGAGCCGGGACGGTTGCTTTAACTTGATGCGCCTCGACGCCGTGCTCATGTGCATTGACCAGTGCGGTATTATCATAAATGTCAGGGTAGCCGTCCGCGAGTGAAATAACATCGATAATTTCTGTTTCAACCAAATAATAAGCCGTGGAGCCAGGATCAATTAGGGTAGCATCTTTATCCGTGCTTGGCATCTCACTTTTTACACATTTGACCGCAAAAATGGCCATATTGTAGCATGGATTGTCAAAATAAGCGTTATAATCCATCACGTTCCTATACCCGGACGAAATAGCCTTACTTCCCATGACCTCTGCGCCGAGGATATATCTATAATCTACATCCTCCACAAAGCCACTTTTCATTGCTGTCTCGTGTGCCAAATAGAGCGGAATACTCGGTTCATCCTTTGCCATGCCGTTTTCCCTCTCCCCCCATGTATACTGCCTTCTATCGGGGGGAACAGCAATGGTAACGTATTCGTTGCTGATCCCCACACTCTGCCTATGGGCACTCGCCAACATGGCTGCTCCAATCACGGTTAGGGAGACTGCAAACAATAGCAGCAGCGAGAGCATGATGGGAAACAAGGGCCTCTTTTTATACAAAACAAGGAAAGATTTCATATTTATCATCACTCTGTAAATGTTCCTTTGTGTGGCGCCAACGGAATTTGACGCCACACAGTATGATTAACAGTTAAACAGGAAGAACGGTGCAGCCTCCCGTATGAGGTCCAGCGGGGCATCTTATTTGCCTAATTGTTTCATTACCTCCGCACGGGCGGCAATAATAGTGGTGCGTTTGCCATGTCCCATTGCATTCGGCTGCATAGATACTTGGCGTAGCGTGCGCCTCAAGAGGCCCATAAGTATACATCGATGCAGTCTGATTGCAACTTGTGCATATGCCGCTGTGTTTATATTGCATTTTGTGCCCATTACTGCCAACGGATACATAGCCGTCAGGATTGGTCTCATAGACAATAATCTCCGGATGACTGCATCCTCTTGTCTGCTCTGCCCGTGTGTGTTCTTCTGCGTGCAAATCGCTTTCTAAAGCAAATGCCTGCATGGGAACCGTTAAAAGGCATAGCACCACAACAAGGAAAAGGGAAACGAACTTTTTCATGTCAATAACCTCCTTATGATTCGATTTCGTTGCTTTGTCGCAGGACAAATCTGCGACCCCCACTGAGGAAACACCTCTGATACTTATACAACGCATCAGCTGCGGAAACAGGTTACAGCCTTTTGTAAAAAAATGACGGGGCCGCTGCAAACAAATCGGCAGCGGCCCCGCATGGCCTGCGAGGTTATGGATGTCGAACGGAGTTCACCAGGCGGAGCACTCGCTCCCGATCCAAGCCTCCGTATACGGTAAGATCGAATGCGTACCCATCCTGCTGCCACAGGGCAACCATGCAGCCATCGGCTTCATAGAGGGTCACAGTGACGCTAGGCAGGTCGATTTCGGTAAGCGTTCCGTGCTGGGTATCTATGTCAATCCAATAATCCGCGCCTACGCTCTGTGACAGTATAATCTCCTCTCCATCCTCATTTCGGTACACCACAGTGAAGCTCGCGTCATTATCCACGGTATAGACCGCCTCAAATCCCTCGGGCAATTCCGTCAGAGTATAACGCTCCGCGATTCGGTCAGCTCCGGCGTTTCCGGTAAAAAAGCGAACGCAGTTCTCATAGGTCTCCTTGAAGAAGGTCGCCACAGGCTCCCGAACTGCCGGAATGCTGCAAGCAGTCAGGGCAATTAGTATCACGGCAATACCCGCTGCCGCAGCCCGCTTGGAGGCCGTGCTTGTCATACGCCAGAGCCAGCTTTTCTCAGCCTTGGTAAGCCGATTCATCCTGCGGGTAAAGCGAGGCGAGAACGTGTAGGTGATATCGCCATCGCTTTGCGGTATACCTGCAAATTCTCGGGAGGCGGCCTCCCGAAGGGCTGTTTTTAACAAGTTATCGGTCATATCTTTTCCTCCTCCAATAGCTGCTTTTGCAAAAGCTTTTTTCCGCGAACCAGCCGCTGCTTTGCTGTTGCTGTCTTACAATTTAGCAGGCTTGCCGTCTCCGGTATGGACAGCTCCAGCACGAAGTGGGCATAAAGGGCGTCCCTGTAGATATCATCCAGTGATGCAATGACCTGAAGGATGCGGTCATATGCCATGCCATTGCTGATCATTTCCACAAGCTGGTCATCTGACAGCTCCACTATGTTTTTCAGTGCATCCTCCCGTTCCGCATTCATGACAGTCCGCTGACGCTGCTGCTTGCGCAAATGATCGATAGCCTGATGCTTAGTTGCCTTCAACAGATAGTTTCTTACATCCGCCGCCTCCTGGATGCTGCCAATTTTCTGCATTTGACTTTTTGCAATCTTCAGAAAAACATCGTGGACAGCGTCCTCGGCATCGGAATCGTTGCTCAACACGGCGCGGGCAACAAGGAACATCTGCTTCCGGTAGGTGATGTATACTTCCTCAAATAGACGGCGGTGTATTTCGTCGTCTATAAGACTCATGTATAGAACCAGCATATATTCTCCTTCCATTCGAGAAGCCCTCAACCATATAACGATGGAAAAAGGCAAATAGGTTACAAAAATCGCTTCGGGGTACTGTTTTTCGGTTCTGGGGATGGTGTTTATTATACTATAACGAGCCGGGAGAATCCACCTGTACTTTTTGCGAACCTGTCACCTGTGTATATGTAAAAGATTTTCCCCACTACTCAAGGGGCTCTATCGAGATTGGCGACAGTCTCGAATGCCTGCTCCCATTTCTCAGTGTGTTTTATTTCCAATAATAACAACTACGGCAGCGACAATTATATAGGCACAACAGGCGGATTGGATGTTGTCATGCAGAACATTGTCTACGCTGTTTGCAACAAAGACCTGTCCGTAAAAACACCTACGGTAAAGATACAGCTTATATAGCAGAGGGAATTTGTGGACAGCTACGTTCCCTACAGGGATGTACTGCATCCAACAATAAGAAGCAAGCTTGTCATCGACCCGAAAGCGGCGGAAGTGGTAAGAAAGATATTTCTGGTTGCCATAGACAGACATACGTCGAATATCTCACAGAAGCCATCTATCCGACGATAGATATTGAGCAGCGCATCTATGACGCTATTGACTTGTTGTTCTATTGGAAATCCCCTATCTTGCCGAGTTAACAGATCCAGAATGGAAGGTGCAGCCACAGCGTTTTTCCAAAGCTCGTGATTTCAGATGATACAGAAGCGTATCAGATTATGCAGAAACCCCCCTTGACAAATCTCGTCTCAGAAAAAGATCCTTCAACGCTATGCACTTGACCACGGCTACAAAAATTATCGCTTTTATATTGATGACGGCATTTCGGGTACGACGTTCAACCGCCCTGGCTTCCAGCAAATGATTGCGGATATCGAAGCCGGCCTTGTCAAGCGGGTCATTATCAAGGATATGTCACGCCTGGGCCGTGATTATCTGCAAGTGGGCATGTATACCGAGATCATGTTCCCAGAGCATGACATTCACTTTATTGCTGTCAACGATGGCGTGGACAGCACCCAGGGTGATAATGAGTTCACTCCTTTTCGGAACATCATCAATGAGTGGTATGCGAAGGACACCAGCAAGAAGATCCGTGCCGTGATGAAGGTCAAGGGCAACGCCGGCGAGCATCTGACGACCCTGCCGCCCTATGGCTACATGAAGTCTCCTGACAACAAAAAGCTGTGGGTCAGGGACGAGGAAGCCGCAGCGGTGGTCTATGAGATCGGCCTATATGTGATGGACGGTTTCGGGCCGTCTCAGATTGCAAGGAAGCTGACAGAGCGAAGGATATTGACCCCGGCCGCCTATTATGCCAGCAGGGGCCGGAAAGCAAGCAATATCAAGCGGGGCTTGCCTTACGCATGGGATGCCTCCACCGTAGCGGATATCATGGACCGCTGGCGGGAGTACCTGGGGCACACGGTCAATTTCAAGACGAGGAAGAAGTCCTACAAGAGCAAAAAGGTCATCCATAATCCGGAAAGTGAGTGGCTGATCTTTGAGAACACCCATGACCCGATCTGGACGGAGGCAATCGCAGATGCCGCGAGAGCAGCAAGGCAGACGCGCCGTCGTCCTACAAAAATGGGAGAAATGGGGATGTTCTCCGGCATGATGTTCTGCGCGGACTGCGGATCTGTCATGTATCAATGCAGAGCCACCAACTTCCGGCGCGAGCAGGAATACTACCTGTGCGCCGGCTACCGAAAGAGCCGTGACTTCTGCGGTCAGACCCATTCCATCCGCACGGTGATCTTGGAGGAATTGATTCTGGAAAACCTGCGGGAGATCGTTTCCTTCGCCTCCCGCAGTAAGGACGAGTTTGTGAGGCTGGTCATGGACAGTGACCTGCGGCAGCGCGACCGGGATCTTGCAAAGCGGAAACGGCAGCTTGCCGATTCCGAAAAGCGGATCACAGAGTTGGATGCTATCTTCAAGCGGCTCTATGAGGACAACATTTCGGGCAAGCTCTCCGATGAACGTTTTCAGAAGCTCTCTGCGGACTATGAGAAGGAAGAACAGGCGCTCAAGGTGCTGACGAGTTCCCTTCGGAAAGAAGTGGAGCTGGAGGAAAGCAAATCGGCGGATGTTGATCGTTTTCTCTCCGTTGTGGAGAGGTACACGGATATCCCGGAGCTCACGCCCTGCATCCTCCATGAGTTCGTGGAGAAAATCATCGTCCATGCGGCCAGCGACCCGAAGGGCAAGAACCGGACGCAGGAGATCGATATTTACTACAAGGGCATCGGGGCCTTGGAAATGTCAAAAGTCACGGCATCAATGGAAAAATGAGAAAACGGTACAGCCGAAGCTATACCGTTCTCTCTTTCCTCACGATGTTTTCTTATCGGGAGCAGCCTTCCGGATGCTCCTTTTTGACAAATATATGCTTACTTGCGGGCCTTGCTGTCCACCACGTCGTGCAGCAGTCGGCTGAAGTCCGCCAGAGACATGGCGCCCAGATCCTCGCCGGTACGGGTACGGACGGAGACGGTACCCGCCTCCATGTCGCGGTCGCCCACCACCAGCATATAGG
>OQVS01001008.1_pt1 | contig 19505 bp, 12 predicted proteins | sample 1691601 | NCBI WGS metagenome assembly OQVS01 (sample SAMN03418268, study PRJEB22391) | human gut metagenome | biome: human-gut; feature: organic feature; material: feces | host: Homo sapiens | place: Tanzania | collected 2013-01
CAGCAGCTGCTACGATAGGAGCAGAGCCTAAGCCGGATTCGTTGGAGAATACGCCACGAGCAACGCCGCTGCGCATTGCCAGCATAACAGTTGCGCCGAGGAAGCCGCCCTGTGCAGCCGTAGTAGTGAAGGCGCTTTCGATAACAGTGGAGATAGCCGCCGGAACCTGATCAGCAAAAGCAATCAGGATGCCTAAGGTGGTTACGAAGTAAATCACTGCCATGCCCGGAACAACCTTCGAGGAAACGGTAGCGATGGATTTCAGACCGCCGATGGTTACAGCAGCAACCAAAACCGTCAGAGCAATGCCGGTGTAGATAACCGGTACGCCAACAGAAATATTAACAATCTCAACGATGGAGTTTACTTGAGCAAAGGTACCTACGCCGAAGTATGCGCACATGATACCGAAGATACAGAACATAATTGCCAAGGGTTTATATTTTTTTCCAAGACCGTTTTGAATATAGTACATCGGGCCGCCGGAAATATTGCCGTGAGCGTCGACAGTACGATATTTTACTGCCAGCAGGCATTCTGCATATTTGGTTGCCATGCCGAAGAAGGCTGCCAGCCACATCCAGAACAAAGCGCCCGGGCCGCCGGCCTTAATTGCGGTAGCAACACCAACGATGTTACCGGTACCAACAGTTGCCGCCAACGCCGTACACAGTGCCTTAAAGCTGTTTACGTCACCATGACCATCATTCTTAGCACAGAAGATAAGCTTGATCGCCTGTGGCAGCTTCAAAACCTGCAGCAAGCCAAGACGAATCGTCAGCATAATACCAGTACCGACAAGGAGCACCAATAGTGGCGGGCCCCAGACAAACGAATCAATAGCGTTCAAAGTTTCCAACATGATGATTTCCCCTCTCGTAATTAAAGTTCCCTAAGTAAATAAAAAAGCCAGAGTACATTCCTTAATACTCTGGTTAGTCAGCGGCCCTGATAGCTTGCACTATCATTTCTTTTCCTCTGTCCACTGGCCTGAGAGATAAGGATGTTTCCCAAACATCTTTGCACCTTCGGCGCCCATTCAAGGGACTCTCCAGAGTTGTGTCAGTACACGGTTCTTGCTTTCAATCAGCACCTGAGAGTTTTGCTCCTTCGGTAGGCATTGCCTTCTCCTATGTACGTCATCCACTCGTTATTTACTTATGTACCTTATTATAGCACATCTATTTCAAAACACAAGTATATAGCGATATGTATACACGCATACATGCTAAACTGTAAACCAGAGTGTATTTTGTGCCTTGGCCGCAAACCTAAAGCCTTGCTCTAAAAAATACAGCTCAACAAAAACAAAACGGCACTGTGGAAACTCTGGGGAGAGTCGCACAGTGCCGCTTTGCTATATTATATTGAGGATGAATATAGCTTATTTATTTTTTACTTCTTGCAGATGCTTTTGGTAAGCCTTGGTTTCAGCAACAACGACGCCGGACAAAGCTACTAAAGCAATAAGGTTAGGAATAGCCATCAGGCCGTTAACAATATCTGCCAGAACCCAGATTTCCTCAAGCTTGAGGAAGGGGCCGCAAGCGATGAGCAGGATGAAGATAATGCGATACGGCAGGATAGCTTTAACGCCCAGCAGATATTCTACGCAGCGTTCGCCGTAGTAATTCCAGCCGAGAATAGTGGTGAAGGCGAAGAGCACCAGACCAACGAGCAGCAGCAGGCTTCCGAAAGCCGGGAAAGCCATCGTGAAGGCGGATTCGGTCATAGCCGCGCCGTTCAGATCGCCGCACCATACGCCGGTAACAACCAAAGACAGACCAGTCAGGGTGCAGATGATGATAGTATCAATAAAAGTACCTGTCATAGAAATCAAGCCTTGCTCAGCTGCCCATTTGGTTTTAGCAGCAGCAGCAACGATCGGCGCAGAGCCTAAGCCGGATTCGTTGGAGAATACGCCGCGGGCAACACCACTGCGCATTGCCAGCATAACAGTTGCACCGAGGAAGCCGCCCTGTGCAGCCGTAGGATTGAAGGCACTGTTCAGAACAGTTGCGATAGCGTTAGGCACCTGATCAGCGAAAACAATCATAATACCAACGGTAGTAAAGAAGTACAGCACTGCCATACCCGGAACAACCTTAGAAGCAACGGTAGCGATAGATTTCAGACCGCCGATGGTTACAGCAGCAACAACAACGGTCAGCGCGATACCAGTGTAGATAACAGGAATACCGGCAGAGATTTGCGTAATCTCTACGATGGAGTTTACCTGAGCGAAGGTGCCGATACCGAAGTATGCGCACAAAATACCAAAGGCTGCAAACATAACTGCCAGCGGTTTATATTTTTTGCCCAAGCCGTTTTCGATGTAGTACATCGGGCCGCCGGAAATATTGCCGTTAGCGTCAACGGTACGATATTTTACTGCGAGCAGGCATTCTGCATATTTGGTTGCCATACCGAAGAAGGCTGCAATCCACATCCAGAACAGTGCGCCCGGGCCGCCAGCCTTGATAGCAGTTGCAACACCAACGATGTTACCGGTACCAACAGTTGCGGCAAGTGCAGTACACAAAGCCTTAAAGCTGTTTACGTCACCGCTGCCATCATTCTTAGCACTAAAGATTAAGCCCAAAGCCTGCGGCAGTTTAAAAACCTGCAGCAGCTGCAGACGGAAGGTCAGCAGAATACCGGTGCCGACTAAAAGCACCAGAAGCGGCGGACCCCAGACAAACGAATCAATTGCATTCAAAGTTTCCAACATAATTTGAACATCTCCCTCGAAATTCCTCTTTATTTATAAGCAAATAAAAAACCGGAGTACAAAAATAATACTCCGGTAAAAGTCAATGACATATGATAGGCAATAGCGCCATCACATAAGCTTTGCTCTGTCCACTGGCCTGAGAGATAAGGACGTTTATTAAACATCTTTGCACCTTCGGCGCCCATTTAAGGGACTCTCCAGAGTTGTGTCAGCATACGGTTCCTGCTTAAAATTAAGCACCTGAGAGTTTTGCTCCTTCGGTAGGCAGTGCCTTCTCCCATATACATCATCCACTCGTTATTTACTTATGTACGCTATTATAACACACTTTTTGCAGAAAGCAAGCCTTTTTCTCAAACTTTTTTATGTATACACGAATACATAGTGAAGTGTAAAGATTGAAGCAGAAAAAGTCAACGCATGATAAAAATTATATTTTCTTCACCCTCAGCAAAATCCAGCTGCTGTCAGCGTCAATGACCTGCCACTGCTCATACTGCTTATTAACGAAGCTATTATAGCTTGACGGCGTAACAACAACCATTTTATAGGGATTATGCTCCAGCGTCGCGTAAGGCATAACGTTTTTACCAGTCCAGGACATCTCCTTCGGCACATAGCCTGCCACCTCCTGCTCATGCAGCAGCTTGACGATTTTGCTGCTGCTGTAAAATACTGCGGATGTAGGATATTTGCCATATAAGCCAATCTCCTGAACCTGCTGCGCTGTCAGCATCTCTCCCAAATCCTTGGCGCTGCGCTGCTCGCTAAGCGGCACAGCAATGCTAAACACCAGCGCTATGTAAAACACCACCGACATCGCTGCAATGCTATAGGCACGCTTGCCCGAGCACAGACGGATTATATAATCGAGCAGCACGCCGATAATGAGTGACAAGGGCAGCAAAAACAACAGCTCCGATGCTATAAGCTGCTGACTTACCACAAACCATGCTCCCACAAGCAGCACGCCTAAGCCACCGCCAACAAAGAACATATAGCCGCCATCCACGCAAGCTGCCTGCTTGTCCAGCAAACTACCCAGCAGCAAGCTGGCAGGGAACAGCAGCGGATACGTGTAGGTGAGATACTTCGTGGCCATACACTGAAAAAATACGAAAACCACCAGCGCCCACAGCAGCAAAAACCTTTGCTGCTCCGTCAGCTTAGGGCGTCCAGCCTGCTGCCATTTATAAACAGCCCAAGGCACAAGGCCGCTCCACGGAAAAAGTGCCAATAAATTTACGAGCGTATAATAATAAAATACATCATCACGCGGATGCTCGGAAACTATTGCCCGCAAAAAATTATGCGTACCAAAGAAGGTATTGATGAAATCACTGCCGTGCAGGCTGTACATTTCCGCATACCAGGGCACGGCCACCGCCAGGCACAGCAGCGTACCGCTCGCCAGATGCATACGCTTCAGCACACGCCAATCTCGCTGCCACAAAAGAAACAGCGTAATAATCAGTCCCGGCAGCAGTACGCCAATAGGCCCCTTCGTCAACACGGAAAAGCCTGCCGCTGCGTACATAATGTACCAATAGCTCGCCTTGCCGTCGCGATAACCCAGATAGAAGAACAGCAGCGTTGCGCTGAAGAAAAAGAACAGCACGGCATCAGTAATCACCGATTTGCTGATGAGAAAAAACTCCACACTGCTCAACAGCACCAGCGCACTGCAAAAGCCGCTGCGCTCATTGTCCAGCTTACTGCCGCCCCATGCCACCAGAGCCAGGCCGCCCAAGCCAAACAACGCAGGAAAAAAGCGCGAAGCAAACTCTGTAAAGCCAAATATTTTATAGGCCAAGGCTGTCAGCCAATAAAAGAAAATCGGCTTATCATACCAATAATGGCCATAAATCTGCGGCGAAAGCCAGTCCCCGCTCAAAACCATCTCCTTCGCCGTCAGCGCATAGTTAGACTCCACGCTGTCCGTAACCAGCAGGCTGCCATTGCCTGCAAAAAGCAGCACTGCGGCAGCCATAAAAAGCATCAGCCAATATTTTCGCGGCATAAAAATCCCCCCTTCAGCAGCAGAGCCTCTGCCCTGCCTTTCGTTAAGCATAGTATAAGCACCCTTGCTTAACGATTACTGAAGAGGGTTTTCATTTTAAATTAACCTTATCGCGCGCCTAAGGGCAGCTGCACATACATAACCGTGCCCTGAGGCTGGTTGTCAAAAGCCTCGATGCTGCCGCCATGCTGATGCACTATCGCCCATGCCAGCGACAGGCATAGGCCCAGACCGCCCTGACTGCGGCTGCGCGCCTTATCGACGCGGTAGAAGCGGTCGAACACCCTTGTCTTATCCTCATCGCTAATGCCGCAGCCCTCGTCGCGCACCTCTATGACCAGGTGCTCCTTCACTCTTGCGCCGCGCAGCGTCACCGTCGTCTTTGGCGCAGAATATTTCAGCGCATTATCAAGCAGGATAATCAGCAGGCGCGACAAGGCCAGCTCATCGCCCTGCACAGACAAATCGGCCTGTAGCTCCTGCTTCAGCACAATCTGCTTTTGCTCAGCGAGCAGAGCGAGCTGCGCCGCAACCTTATGGCACAACGCCGTCATATCCACCTGCTCCGTATACGCCGGCAGATTATCCTCGTCACTGCGTGCCAGCGTCATAAGGTTCTCCGTTAGGCGGCTGAGCCTGTCAGCCTCGCTGTCCAGCATCTCCACCGACTCCTTGGCAAACTCGCTCAGCCTGCTGTCCTCGTCCTCCCGCAGCCCCTGTACCGCCAGCTTCATGACGGCTAAAGGCGTGCGCATCTCATGCGAAGCATCTGCCGTAAACTGCTTCTGCCTTGCATACATCTCGCTGATAGGACGGATATTGCGTCCCGCCAGCCAATAGCCAAAAGAGCAGGCCGCCATATACAGCACCAGCGCCATACAAAGCAGCCAGAAAAGCGTCTTATAGGCTGCCGCATAATAAAAATCCATATTTTTGAACATATAGAGCGTGCCGACGCGCTTATCTCCGTCCAGCACCGGCGCCACCGCCGCCAGATAGCGATAACGCTCGCCGCTAATGCCATTTATCCGCAGCAGGCGCGAGCTGTCCAGCTGCTTCGGCCAGTCGCCCTTGTGCCGCAGAAGTGCCTGCCCTGCCTCGCCGGTGCCCAGCTGATTTAAAACCACCGTCTCGCCGTCCGCATCTACAAAATATGCTAACATCTTGCCGCTGCAGATAGACGTCTCAGAGCAGGGCGCCTCGCGCGTTTCCACCCACTCCTCGCCCTCATGGTAAATCTGGGCAATCAGATTATCCTTTTCATGTGCCAAAATCTCCCACCAGATAAAGGTATAGGCAGCAGCTACAATCAGCAGAATCAAAACGCCAAAAATTGCAGCATAGACGCAGGTCATCTGCCGGCGCAGCTTTTCAAAAGGCTTATTCCACATAATACCCCACGCCTCGCATCGTCTTAATCAGCTCCTCGCCGTTCAGCTCCATAAGCTTTTTGCGAATCAGACGGATATGCACATCAAGATTATTCTCCGTCACCTCGCTGTCAATGCCCCAGATGCGCTCCTGCAGCACAGCGCGCGGAATAACCTGACCGCGGTTGCGCAGCAAAAGCTCCAGCAGCTTGAACTCACGCGGACGCAGCTCCACGCGCCGCTCGCCATACGCCAGACAATAGGTTGAGCTTTCCAGCGTATAAGCGCCGTAACGCAGATTATCGGCACTGTACTGACCTTGGCGGCGGCAGAGAGCATGCAGACGCGCCACCAGCTCCTCCAGCTCGAACGGCTTCACAAGATAATCATCAGCACCGCTGTTCAAGCCCTGCACCTTATCCGCCAGCGTATCCTTCGCTGTCAAAAGCAATATCTTGCCCTGATAATCCTCCTCGCGCAAACGCTTGCACAGGTCAAGACCGCTCAGGCGCGGCATCATCCAGTCCAGCACCAAGGCATCGTAGCCATCAGCATACACTGCGTTATAAGCGCTCTCGCCGTCCTGCACCCAGTTCACAGTTATATTCTGCTTTTTGAGCAGCATACTCAAAAGCTTGCCTAAATTTATATCATCCTCAGCTAATAAAATCTTCACTGCTATCGCCTCCATTACAGCTATTGTACCACACTGCAGTATAGACGGCTAAAGTTAATTTAAAATGAAAAAGCTGCCTGAAGTCTCAGCCTCAGGCAGCAATGCTTTTATAAAATATATCTTGTGAGCTCGGGCACGATTTCTGCATAGGTGCCCTTTTTGTTAGCCAGCAGCAGATTGATGGCCCAGACCTTCTGGCCGCGGTCGTCCTCAGTACGCGCAGCCTGCAGCTTGCGGCTCTCGCCGGTAAAACGTACAATCTCCTCTGCCTCCAGCAGCAGCGGCATATCATCGCGTCTGTAGCCGTCAAGGCACAGGTCAGAAAACATCACTGTCAGCATCAGCATATCGTCCATACGCCAGCATTCCAGGCGATAGGCACGACCATCGCTCAGCCTGCCATTATAATAGCCAACGTCCTGCACGCCGTCCTCATCCGGCTCGTAGGGAGAAGGCACGTAGTCCACGCGGCAGGGAACAGGAAATTTTTTAATCAGCATAGTCTGTCTCCTTAAAGAGCAAAGCGCCCCAGAGCCGAAGGCTTTGAGGCGCACTTGCTTATACGTTATTCCTCATCAGGAGTTTCTTCTGCTTCTTCGTCAGCAGCTTCAACTTCCGGCATCGGAACATTATATTTTACTTTGATATCACGGTAACGGCTCATACCGGTACCAGCCGGAATCAGCTTACCGATGATAACGTTTTCTTTCAGGCCCAGCAGCGGATCAACCTTGCCCTTGATAGCAGCATCGGTGAGTACGCGGGTGGTTTCCTGGAAGGATGCAGCAGACAGGAAGGAGTCGGTTGCCAGAGAAGCCTTGGTGATACCCAGCAGGATCGGCTTGCCAATAGCAGGCTCTTTGCCGGTCTCCAGCATCTCTGCGTTTTGATCCTCGTACTCTGCAACGTCAACATATTCGCCAGGCAGCATCGTGGTATCGCCGGATTCCTCAATACGAACCTTACGCATCATCTGACGCACCATAACCTCGATATGCTTACTGTTGATATCTACGCCCTGAGACTTGTAAACGCCTACTACCTGAGATACCAGATAGTTTTGGGTAGCCTTTACGCCACTGATGCGCAGAACATCATGCGGATTGAGAGAGCCTTCAGTAATACGGTCGCCCTTAGCGATTTCTTCACCTTCAGCAACAGAAAGCTTAGCGCCATACGGAATAGGATATTCCTCAACACCGCCCTCGAAGGTCTGAATCTGAACCTTACGCGCATTGCCCTCTTGTACAATATGTACATGGCCGGCAAATTCGCTCAGGATACCAGGATGCTTCGGTTTACGTGCTTCGAACAGCTCCTCAACACGCGGCAGACCTTGGGTGATATCATCAGCACCTGCAACACCGCCGGTATGGAAGGTACGCATGGTAAGCTGGGTACCAGGTTCACCGATGGACTGTGCTGCGATAGTGCCGACTGCTTCGCCGACGCCAACGTTCTTGCCGGTTGCCAGGTTGCGGCCATAGCACTTACGGCATACGCCATATTTTGCTTTACAGGTGAGCACGCTGCGGATTTTAACCTTCTCACGCAGCTGGCAGATACGCTCTGCCATCGGCTCGGTAACATATTCGTTGATATGATACAGAACTTCGCCATTCTCGTCCAGGATATCCTCAGCCAGGTTACGGCCAATGATACGGTCATGCAGGGACTCGATAATGGTTTTTTCTGTTTTGCCTTCAGTAATCGCTTCAACCTCGATGCCAGCGATATCATTGTTGCGGATACGCAGCTCCTTAACGGTGCCATCAGAGAGGATAGCATCGATAGCAGCCTCGGTCATGGTTTCGCCTTCGTGTACCAGCACCTCGCCAGCGCCGTTAACGATATCAGCAGCAACCTCTTTATTGTTGAAGTTATGCATCATGGTTTCCTTGAGTACGCTATGTGCATAAGCCTCGCTGATGTTGATACGAACGTTTTCGATGTCCTCGCCATCCATATCATCAGTAGAATAGAGGCTGATTTCTTCGATATTAGCTTCGTTGAGCTTGTTGAACAGCTCTTCGGTAATATTGGTATCTGCCTCAGCAATCAGATTGCCTTCTGCATCAAACAGGCCGGAAGCCAGAGTGCGGCCCATAACCTTCTCACGGATTTTGTTTTGGCTTGCACCAAGAACAGCCTTGCTCAGACGGTTACGCTCCTTGCTCAGGTTCATGCCTATGATATCGCAGTCATCCTCGCGAACGATAACGTCCTGTGCAACGTCTACCAGACGACGAGTCAGGTAACCGGAGTCAGCAGTACGCAACGCGGTATCGGCCAAGCCTTTACGAGCACCATGGGAAGAAATGAAGTATTCCAAAATGGTCAGGCCCTCACGGAAGTTTGCCTTGATAGGACGGTCAATGATACGACCGGAAGGATCGGCCATCAAGCCACGCATACCAGCCAGCTGACGAATCTGCTGTTTGTTACCGCGGGCACCGGAGTCAGCCATCATGGATACAGGGTTGAACTTATCCATGGTGGATTTCATGAGGATATCGGTAACCTTATCGGTTGCTTCGTTCCACAGACCGATAACCTTACGATAGCGTTCATCCGGGCTCATCAAGCCGCGGCGGAACAGACGCTCAACCTTATCAACCTCATGCTCGGTTGCTTCAAGGATTTCGCTCTTCTTCGCAGGAATCTTGATATCGGAGGTTGCGATGGAAATACCGGACTTGCACGCATTGTCATAGCCCATCTTCTTGACAATATCCAGAACCTCAGCAGTACGCAGGTTGCCGTACAGCTTATGGGACTTAGCAACAAGCTTGCCCAGCTCCTTCTTGTCAATCAGCTTGCCCAGATGCCAGCCGTCAGCTTCCATATGGAAGTAACGCAGCTCCAGCGGCAGCTCGCTGTTGAAAATGGTGTTACCAACGGTAGTGGTTACCAGAGATACACCGCTTTCGCCTACAGCAGCGCCCTTAGCTTCATCATAGATTTCGCTGTTGGGGATATATACTTTGATCAGCGCCTGCAAAGCTACAGACTTATGGAAGTAAGCCAGCTGTGCTTCGTCAATGCTGCTGTAACGGTTGCCTTCACCCTGAGCGCCTTCCTTAACGATAGTCAGGTAGTAGGAGCCCAGAACCATATCCTGGGAAGGAACTGCAACAGGCTTGCCGTCCTTCGGTGCCAGAATGTTGTTTACAGACATCATCAGCATACGTGCTTCTGCCTGTGCCTCAACGGAAAGCGGCAGATGGACAGCCATCTGGTCACCGTCGAAGTCGGCGTTGTATGCAGTACATACCAGAGGATGCAGCTTGATTGCACGGCCTTCAGACAGGATAGGCTCGAAAGCCTGGATACCCAGTCTATGCAGAGTCGGTGCACGGTTCAGCAGTACAGGATGCTCTTTGATTACCTCTTCCAGAACGTCCCATACAGCGTTGGTAGCACGCTCTACCATGCGCTTAGCACTCTTAATATTAGTTGCTTCACCGCTGTTTACCAAACGCTTCATAACGAAGGGTTTGAACAGCTCCAGAGCCATTTCCTTCGGCAGGCCGCACTGATGCATTTTCAGCTCAGGACCTACAACGATTACGGAACGGCCAGAATAGTCAACACGTTTACCTAACAGGTTCTGACGGAAACGGCCTTGCTTACCTTTGAGCATGTCGGACAGAGATTTCAACGGACGGTTGCCAGGACCGGTTACCGGACGGCCACGACGACCGTTATCAATCAGAGCATCGACAGCCTCCTGCAGCATACGTTTTTCATTGCGGACAATGATATCAGGCGCATGCAGCTCCAGCAGACGTTTCAGACGGTTGTTACGGTTGATAACACGGCGATACAGATCATTCAGGTCGGAGGTTGCGAAACGACCGCCGTCTAGCTGTACCATAGGACGCAGTTCAGGCGGAATAACCGGAACAACATCCATAATCATCCATTCAGGACGGTTGCCGGACTTCAGGAAAGCCTCAGCAACCTCTAAGCGGCGTACAGCGCGGATTTTGCGCTGACCGCTGACTTCCTTCATTTCAGCACGCAGCTCTTCTACCAGAGTAGGCAGGTCGATTTCTTCCAGCAGCTCCTTGATAGCTTGAGCACCCATGCCAACGCGGAAGGGTTTATCATGATATTCGTCCAGCTTTTCAACATATTCTTTTTCAGTCAGAATCTGTTTTTTAGCAAGACCGGTTTCACCCGGATCAAGAACGATGTAGCTTGCAAAGTACAGAACTCTTTCCAGATTACGCGGAGTAATATCCAGGATCAAGCCCATACGGCTAGGAATACCCTTGAAGTACCAGATGTGGGAAACCGGCGCAGCCAGCTCGATATGACCCATACGGTCACGACGAACCTTGCTGCGGGTTACTTCTACGCCGCACTTGTCGCAGACAATGCCTTTGTAACGGATACGTTTATACTTACCGCAATGACATTCCCAATCCTTTGTAGGGCCAAAGATTCTCTCGCAGAACAGGCCATCACGTTCTGGTTTTAAGGTTCTATAGTTAATGGTTTCAGGTTTCTTTACTTCGCCATAAGACCATTCTCTGATCTGATCAGGAGAAGCCAAACCGATACGCATAGACACAAAATTATTTACGTCGATCAAGAATCATTCGCTCCCTTCTATTACATGTTTTCCGGATCATTCAGATCGCTATCAGCGCCGTCGTTAACGGACATGCCGTTGCCCAGGTCAGCGATAACGTCATCAGTATTATCCTCGGTAGCGTCATTATCAGCATAATCATCAACAGGCTGCTCAGGAGTATTTTCCTGAACCTGACCATTGATGTCCAGATCTACCTCGCGTGCAGTCGTTGCGATATCCTCATCTTCGTCGTCACGCAGAGATACCTCTTCCTCGTCCTCGTTGAGAACCTTGATGTCCAGACCAATGGACTGCAGCTCTTTAACAAGTACCTTGAAGGATTCAGGAATACCAGGATCAGGTACATTTTCACCCTTAACGATTGCTTCATAAGTCTTAACACGGCCAACAACGTCGTCAGACTTAACGGTCAGGATTTCCTGCAGAGTGTAGGCAGCGCCGTATGCTTCCAGCGCCCAAACCTCCATCTCACCGAATCTCTGGCCGCCGAACTGTGCCTTACCACCCAGAGGCTGCTGGGTTACTAAGGAGTACGGGCCTGTGCTGCGGGCATGGATCTTATCATCAACCAAATGGTGAAGCTTGAGGTAGTAGGTCAGACCAACGGTAACAGGGTTATCGAAGGGTTCACCGGTACGACCATCATAGAGAACTGTCTTAGCAGTCTTATCAATGCCTGCCAGCTCCAGGGCATCAGCAATATCCTGCTCATGCGCACCGTCGAAGACAGGTACAGAAATCTGTACTGCTTTGACACTCTTGCCACCAAATTTATCAATTTCAACAGTTTCCGGCATACCATATTTTTCATAATTGTAGCCGTATTTTTCAAGCTTCTTAGCAGTTTCGGAATTAGCCAGCTCCTCGCGGTATGCAGCTTCAAATTCCGGAGTACCCTCGGCAGCGCCGCTCTTTTCAGCAGCAGCCAGCTTGCTCATCAGGTTAGTGGTATCAATTTCCATACCTAATGCGCGTGCAGCCCAGCCCAGATGGTTCTCCAGTACCTGACCGATGTTCATACGGGAAGGTACGCCCAGCGGATTCAGTACGATATGTACCGGTTCGCCGGTCGGCAGGAACGGCATATCCTCACGTGCCATGATGCGGGAAACGACACCCTTGTTACCATGGCGGCCTGCCATCTTATCGCCTTCAGAAATCTTACGTTTTTGAGCGATATGTACACGAACCTGTTCATTTACTCCCGGCGGCAGGTCATCGCCGTTTTCACGGCTGAATACCTTAACGCTGACAATCTTGCCAGCTTCGCCATGCGGTACACGCAGAGAGCTGTCGCGTACTTCGCGAGCTTTTTCACCAAAGATAGCACGCAGCAGGCGCTCTTCAGCGGTCAGCTCAGTTTCGCCCTTCGGCGTAACCTTGCCTACCAGAATATCGCCAGGACGTACTTCTGCACCGATGCGGATAATGCCGCGCTCGTCCAGATCCTTCAGCGCATCCTCGGAAACGTTCGGAATCTCACGGGTAATCTCTTCTTTACCAAGCTTGGTATCACGAGCATCGCAGTCATACTCTTCGATATGGATAGAGGTGAAGATATCAGCCTTTACCAGATCCTCATTCAGCAGAACAGCATCCTCGTAGTTATAGCCTTCCCAAGGCATGTAGGCAATGATTACGTTATGGCCTAATGCCAGCTCGCCATGATCAGTTGCCGGTCCGTCAGCCAGAACCTGCTTTTCGGCAACCTTGTCGCCCTTGAAGACGATAGGACGCTGGTTAACGCAGGTGCCTTGGTTAGAGCGTTTGAATTTCAGCAGCGGATATACATCCACCTCGCCGTTTTCTGCACGTACACGGATTTCGTTGCCAACTACGCGGATAACCTCACCGGCACGTTTAGCCAGTACGCAGACACCGGAGTCAACTGCAACCTTATATTCCATACCAGTACCGATAATCGGTGCCTGGGTGCACAGCAGAGGTACTGCCTGACGCTGCATGTTCGCGCCCATCAGTGCACGGTTAGCGTCATCGTTTTCCAGGAACGGAATCAGAGCAGTAGCGATAGATACTACCTGTTTAGGAGAAACGTCCATCAGGTCAACCTTGTCCGGAGTGATAGACAGGACATCGTCCTTAGCACGTGCGGTAACACGCTCGCCCAGGAAGTAGCCTTCTTCATCCAACGGTTCGTTGGCCTGTGCAACGATATATTTATCTTCTTCATCAGCAGTCATGTAAACTACTTCGTCAGTTACACGCTTATTTGCTTTATCAACCTTGCGGTACGGAGTTTCCATAAAGCCGTATCTGTTGATAACAGCAAAGGTGGACAGAGAACCAATCAAGCCGATGTTAGGACCTTCAGGCGTCTCGATAGGACACATACGACCATAGTGGGAGTTGTGTACGTCGCGGACTTCATAGCCTGCACGCTCACGAGACAAACCGCCAGGGCCGAGGGCGGACAGACGACGCTTATGCGTCAGCTCTGCCAGCGGGTTGTTCTGGTCCATGAACTGAGACAGCTGGCTGCTGCCGAAGAATTCTTTGATAGCAGCAACAACAGGACGAATATTGATCAGGGCCTGCGGCGTAATAACCTCAGTATCCTGAATCGTCATACGCTCTCTTACAACGCGCTCCATACGTGCCAGACCAATGCGGAACTGGTTTTGCAGCAGCTCGCCAACGCAGCGTACACGACGGTTGCCCAGATGGTCGATGTCATCAGCAGTGCCAAGACCATCCATCAGGTTCAGTAAATAGTTGAAGGAAACGAAAACGTCCTCAACAGTAATGGTATGCAGCTTTTCGTCGATACCGGTGGTGAACATAACCAGCATTTCGTTTTCATGATCAACGATCTTGATTTTACGCATGCCCTGTTCATTGTAAACGCCGCTTTCAGCAACCTTGTCCAGAACCTCATCGGTCATCTTAGTGCCGGCAGCAACAACTACTTCACCAGTTTCTTCATCAACGATAGGCTCGGCGATAACAGTACCGCTCAGGCGGCTGCGCCAGCCAAGCTTTTTATTCAGTTTATAACGGCCTACACTTGCCAGGTCATAACGCTTGCTGTCGAAGAAGGTGTTCTCAATTAATTGAACAGCATTTTCCAGGATAACAGGCTCGCCCGGGCGAAGCTTTTTGTAAACCTCCAGCATTGCTTCATCTCTGTTTTTGGTGGTATCCTTTTCAAGAGTAGCCATCAAAGCCGGATGCTCACCGAAGGTCTTGATAATTTCTTCATTAGAAGACAGACCGAGAGCACGCAGCAGCGTCGTAGCCGAAACCTTACGAGTACGGTCAACACGTGCAGAGATAATATCGCTGGTATCAGTCTCATATTCAATCCAAGCGCCGCGGTTAGGAATTACAGTAGTGTTGTAAAGCTTTTTGCCGCTAGGATCCATGGTAACACCATAGTATACGCCGGGAGAACGAACCAGCTGGCTGACAATAACACGTTCAGCACCATTGATAACAAAGGTGCCGGTTTCTGTCATCAGCGGGAAATCGCCCATAAATACGTTGGATTCCTTCATCTCGCCTGTATCTTTATACAGCAGACGAACTTTAACGTTCATCGGTGCAGAGTAAGATTCATCTCTTTCTTTGCACTCCTCAACGCCATATTTCGGAGTTCCCAGATCAAAAGTGTCAAAGGAAAGCTCCAGATTGCCTGTAAAGTCAGTAATCGGAGAAATGTCATGCAGAATATCTACGAGTCCTTCCTTCAGGAACCATTCGTAGGACTTTCTCTGGATGTCAATCAAATGAGGCATCGGCAGTATTTCATTAATTCTCGCATAACTATACCGAGTCCTATCACCCACTGGAACCGGTTTAAACATGTAATTCCTCACCCCTTCTTAATTATTAGACACACTAAAGGCGCACAATCACTCATGACAAAAAAAACAAGGTTCTTACCTCAAGGACCTTGTCTGTTGTCTGCGATGATTGAACTTCATCATTCATTATAAGCAAGATACGCCGTTCAACCACTGACCCGGCAGTATTTGTTGTCAAAAAATACCTGTAAAAGAATTATTGATGTAGTATGATATGTTATCATACTCTACGCTTTTTGTCAAGGAAAAATAAAATATTTTTTTCAGCCGCCGCATGAAAAAAGCTCCGCCGCCTTACGGCTACGGAGCAGTTTTTTTGATGATGAAGATTACATTGCTGCTTCTTCAACAGGATATACACTGATTTGGCGTTTGTCGCGGCCTTTGCGTTCAAATTTAACGCGACCTTCAACTTTAGCGTAGATGGTGTAATCCTTACCCATGCCAACATTGTTGCCCGGGTGGAATTTGGTACCGCGTTGACGAACGATGATGCTACCGGCAGTTACCAGCTGGCTGTCATGTGCTTTGGTACCCAGACGTTGTGCGTTAGAGTCACGACCGTTGTGGGAGCTACCAGTACCTTTTTTATGTGCATGTAATTGCAGAATAATTTCAAACATTACTTTCACCTCCTATGTTCTTTGATGCGAACATATTGCGGACACTGACGCGCTATTGATTCCACTCCATATACCATGGTTTGCAATATAGCCTCGGTCAGGTCATTAGGCGCACTGTTCAATGCTACCTCTAAAATTCCGTCCTCCTGATTAACGACATAGGACGGCTTGAGCTTCAAATGTTTTTCCAAGCCAAGCAAGGGCGCCTGCGTCAGCGCGGAAACAGCACTGCAGACGATGTCTGAGCCTTCCTCACTGTAACCAGCATGACCACTAACCTTATAGCCAGTAATCATACCCTGCTTATCCCTGAACAAATCAACACTTACCATAAAAATTATGCGTTAATAGCGGTGATTTCAACAGTGGTGAACGGTTGACGATGACCTTGACGTTTACGGTAGTTGGATTTAGCTTTGTATTTGAAAACGAAAATCTTGTCTGCTTTGCCGTGTTCAACAACTTTAGCAACAACTTTTGCACCTTCAACTACGGGCTTGCCAATCTTAACATCAGCATCATTTACAACGGTCAGAACTTCTTCAAAAACTACTTCAGCGCCAACTTCTGCGTTCAGTTTTTCAACTTGCAGAGTTTCGCCTTCGCTTACGCGGTATTGTTTGCCACCGGTTTTGATAATTGCGTACATCTATTGCACCTCCCTTAATGATAGACTCGCCAAATACGGTACCCTGATGCTCAGGGGTTTTCTGAACCTCTCTGCGCGGTTGGGGACGGACCATTCAGTCCATACTGGAATATTTTACCTTATACAAGGCTATTTGTCAACACCACTATTATCTAAAATCATAAAACTTTCGACATGCAGCGCAGCATCGCTCTCCAGCTTCAGCGAGCAGGCCAGCTCACGCTCCCACGCGCGGATATCCTTGCCTGCCAGCCACTCTGCCAGCCAAGGATTAGCAACGATTAAAAGGCTCTTCGAGCTTGTGCGCCGCTTGAGCAGCGTGCGCAGACGGCGCTTGATTTCCAGCGCCAGCGTTTCCCTGCTCTGCACGCGTCCGCTCCCCTCGCAGACGGGGCACGGAGCATAGAGCACGCTCGACAAATTCTGGCGCGACTTCTTGCGTGTAATCTCTACAAGATTCAGCACCGTAATATCCTGCACCTTCGGATGCATCTTGTCACCGGCCAGCGCCTGCTGCAGAGCATTCAAAATCTCGCGCTTATGCATCTGCGTGTGCATATCAATAAAATCTACTACTATAATACCGCCGATATCACGCAGCCGCAGCTGGCGTGCAATCTCCAGTGCCGCCTCGCGGTTAATCTGCATAATCGTCTCTTCCAGATTCTCGCGTCCGCTGAAGCGGCCGCTGTTGACATCAATGACCGTCATCGCCTCCGTATGATCAATGACAAGATAGCCGCCGCTCGGCAGCGTCACCTGCCTGTCACTGATAGCGGCAATGGCCTCGCTTTGCTTGTTATAAGCAAAAATATCCTCCAGCCCCTGATACAGCGTCACCTTGATATCGCGCGCCTGCGGCATCTCTGCCAAAAGCTCCTCCACACGTTTATAAATCGGCAGATTATCAATCACGATTTCCGTCAGCTCCGGACGCAGATAATCGCGTACAATGCGGATAGGCAGGTCCAGCTCACGCCGCAGCAGGCAGGGCGCCTTCGCCACACGCTCGCGTGCTGCCAGCACGCGCCAGTCAGCCGCCAGCTCCTGCACATCACGCTCCAGAAGCTCGCGTGCCACGCCGGTCGCCGCCGTGCGCACCACTATGCCCATGCCTGCAGGGCGTACGCCCTCGCAAATCATGTTCAGGCGCTCGCGCTCCTCCTTATCGGTAATCTTGCGCGAAATGCCCACGTAATCCGCCTGAGGCAAAAGCACCACATAACGCCCCGGCAGCGTCAGCTCCCGCGTCGCCGTCGGTCCCTTCGTGCCGCGTGCATCCTTCGAAATCTGCACCACAAGGCTCTGCCCCTCGGTCACATTCGGCTTCTCGCCCAAATATAAAAAGGCGTTCTGCTCCAAGCCTATATCCACAAAGGCAGCCTGAATGCCACGCACCACGTTGCAGACCTTGCCCTTAAAAATGCTGCCCACAAGATGCTGCTCCTCCTTGCGCTCCACAAGGTACTCCAGCAAGCGGCCATTCTGCACCAGCCCCATACGCGTTTCATCTTCAGTTGCCCCAATAATGATTTTTGCTGTCATAACTCTGCTCCTAAATCTGCGTAATGATTTTACGTTCCTGCAGGCACCTGCTCCTGCAAGCATTCATTCTAATATTATATTGTAACATAAAAAGCGTATACTGGCAAAAGCAACATAAAAGCTGCGGAAAACTCCCTTAAGCTAAGCAGAATGAAGCAATAAACTGCAAATATTATTTTTTTCTAGAAAATAGCAATTTACATATCTTTCAGAAAATGTTATAATACTTTTGGGTATGCTAAACAGCTGCCTGGGAATATGCTGACAGAATTTAGAAAACTCTGGCAGTACCTATTTTAGGAGGGATATGAATGCAGCAAAATGCAGATGTGAAAGATTTAGCACAAAAAGTGATGAATCAAAAAAAATCACAAAACAACAAAAGCCAATTTGTCCTATGGATGGGCGCGTTGGTAGTCGGTGCCGTACTGGGTTACATGGGAATCCAGCCCCTGAATGAATTATTCAACTTCATCGCTACCGTTTACACCCGCCTCTTCCAATTCATCGCCGTACCCACCATCGCCTTAGCCGTAATTACTACGCTGGCTGCGCTGGGAAGCAAAAAAGAAACCGGCCAAATTTTTGCTCACGCCGTAGTCTACACCTTCTTGACTACTGTTTGTGCAGCAGGCATCGGTCTTGCTATTTATCTTTGGGTAGCTCCCGGCAACCTGCCTGCAGAGGTAGTTGGCGGCGGCCTGTCCAACGTTCCGCAAAATCTTGGCAAATTAAGCTACTATGACCATATTTTAAATGTTATTCCTAACAACATGCTGCAGCCGTTCCTGGCAGGCAACGTGCTTTCCGTAATGCTCATCGCTGCTGCTATGGGCTTAGGCCTGGCATTTATGCCTAAAACTGAGAATAGAGAAATGCTGCTTAAGGGCATCATCGGCTTCCAAGAGCTGCTGTTCACCCTGATTAAAGCGCTGCTGTACGTACTGCCGCTCGGCATTCTGGCCTTCGCAGGTCAGCTTTCCGCACAGATTGAAGCCGGCGTAATCGTTGGCGCACTGGGCAAATACACTCTGGTTATCATGGCCAGCAACTGCGTACAATTCTTCATCGTTCTACCTCTTTTCCTGCTGGCAAGAGGCATGAACCCGATTGACGTTTTCAAAAAAATGTCTCCGGCAATCGCAGTTGCACTGTTCACCAAGAGCTCCGCAGGCACTCTGCCTGTAACCATGGCTTCTGCTGAGCAGAACCTGAAGGTTAACAAAGCTGTTTCTCGCTTTGTACTGCCTATCTGCACCACCATCAACATGAACGGCTGTGCTGCCTTCATCCTGATTACCTCTATCTTCGTTATGCAGAATGCAGGCTTTGAGCTGTCCCTGACCACCATGCTGACCTGGCTGCTGGTATCCGTACTTGCTGCTGTTGGTAACGCCGGCGTACCTATGGGCTGCTACTTCCTCACCCTGTCCCTGATGAGCGGCATCGGCGCTCCTATCG
>OQVS01001009.1_pt1 | contig 19499 bp, 16 predicted proteins | sample 1691601 | NCBI WGS metagenome assembly OQVS01 (sample SAMN03418268, study PRJEB22391) | human gut metagenome | biome: human-gut; feature: organic feature; material: feces | host: Homo sapiens | place: Tanzania | collected 2013-01
ATATGCAGACGGCAAGGGACACATACAACCAATTGGAGTACGCGAAGAAAAAGGGACGTGAGGAAGGCTTGCAGGCAGGTATTGAGAAGGGACGCGAGGAAGGACGCATGGAAGGCCGTGAAGAAGGCATTGAAAAGCGCTCAAGAGAAATCGCTGTGAATTTGTTACGAATTAATTTACCTATTCAGACCATCTGCGAAGCCACCGGTCTCTCATCCGAAGAAATCACCAAACTACAGAGTGAGGCGTGACAACGAGCCGTAATCCCGGTTCGCCATATGTCTAAAGTGTTTATCCTAGGCGCGACACGGCCGCGTCCCGCCGCCGGATTCCAATGTCATGAAATGAGCACCTGCCTGACTTGGGACAGCCACCCGAAAACCTTACCTCTCGTGCGTAAAAAGGCCGGATTTACTCACAACATGACCATTTTCCCACACGACGTGCGTAGAAAACGTTTTATCGTGCACGAGAGAGTGGCGCAACGTTATTTCCTGACCCCTCTAATTTCTGACGGAACATGCAGCAGGAAGATGAGGCGGTATAGAAAACAAAAAAGCCCTTACTTTCGATAAGGACCTTTTTAAATCGTTGAGTAATGACGCCTCACGCGCAAAAACTCACACTAACCACATAATTAATAACACTAAAACTAATAACCAACGAGCTGTATGTGGAAGAACTCCATCATCAACTCGATTGCAAAGTTACGGCTTTTTCGTTTCGGTGCAAATTATTTCTTACAATTTTTAAGTACTATTTTCATAAACATTTTTATAGGCATTGTAAATCAACGAATTAAAACGTAACTAAAATTTATTAAAATTTTAAGTGGGCTTCGAGAATTTGTTGTAAAACGTTTCCTGTCAGGCTGCTGCAAAATTGTCAGTCCGTTCTGTCACCGGCATTGTTGGCGCATACTTTGTATATATAACTAAAAAATAACTCTAATATGGAAAACAAAGAAATGCCTGTCCTGCTTCTGACAGGATATCTCGGAAGTGGTAAGACTACGTTGGTGAACCGTATTCTCGAAAACAAGAAAGGAATCCGTTTCGCGGTCATTGTAAATGATATAGGTGAGGTCAACATTGATGCGTCCCTTATTCAGAAGGGCGGCGTGGTCGGCCAGAGTGACGACAGTCTGGTCGCGCTGCAGAACGGTTGCATCTGCTGCACATTGAAAACTGACCTGATGAATCAGCTGGTCGAGATCATGAAGATGGACAAGTTCGACTACATTGTCATTGAAGCCAGCGGAATCTGCGAGCCGGAACCTATCGCGCAGACTATCTGTTCAATGAAGTCCATCGGGGGAGTGTACACGGAATTCGGTACGCCGAAGCTGGACTGCATTGTCACCGTCGTGGATGCATTGAGGATGGCGGACGAATTCGGTTGCGGAGAACAGCTGGAACGCAAGGACCTGGGTGAGGAAGACATTGAAAACCTTATCATTCAGCAGATTGAGTTCTGCAACATCATTCTTTTGAACAAGGCTTCCGAAGTCAAGCCCGAGGCACTTGCCAAGATCAAGAAGATTATACGTGAGATCCAGACCAAGGCGCAGATTATCGAGTGCGATTATGCCAATGTCGATATAGAGAAGTTGTTGGATACCAATGCTTTTGACTTCCGTCAGACCGAGGCCGGGGCAGGCTGGATCCGCGGTATCGAGAGCGATGTCCATGAGGAGGAACATCACCATGAGCATCATCACGACCATGAGCATGACCACGACCAAGACCACGAAGGCCATCATCACCATCATCACGACCACGAAGGCGGCGAAGTCGAGGAATATGGAATCGGCACGTTCGTCTATTACCGCCGCCAGGCATTTGACCTGAACAAATTCGACTGGTTCGTGAGCAAGCGGCTGCCGAAGAGTGTCATCAGGGCTAAAGGACTCTGCTACTTCTCGGACAATACCGACATGTCATGTCTTTTCGAGCAGGCCGGAAAACAGATTATGCTGCGTGAGGCCGGACAATGGTATGCCACAGCGCCGGAAGAGGAACTTATCCGCATGATGCGTCAGGACCCGACTATCATGAAAGACTGGGATCCGCACTATGGCGACCGCATGCAGAAGATTGTCTTCATCGGCCAGAACATGGATAAAGAGCAGATCTGCAAGGATCTGGACACCTGCCTTGTCGAGGAATAACATCCGAAACGAATATGAACTGCCCCGGGAAATGTAACAATTCCCGGGGCAGTATCTATTACAGCCCCGCAAGCACGTGGTCTGCCTTGATCTTGTCAATGATGCTGCATACGACCTTGAAGATGCGGCTGTAGTGGCAATAATTCGCCGGCGTGATGAAATTCACCCTGCCCTGGCGCAGAAGCTTCTCCGCAACCACCTGTTTCTCAGGCTTGTCAGGATTGTACACGGCGATCGAATGGCCGCCGAACATGCTGACGATTTTCATGCATGGCACGTCGGTCTCCCCGTCGCCTACATATATCATCTGCGTGAACGGAATGCGCTTCTTGTCCTCCGCCATGCTCTCATTCACCTCCTTGGTATCACGTGCGCTGAAAATGCCCTTGTTTATCTTGAAGATGAACTGCGTCTTGGCAGTGTAGTCGACCGCGATTCCCGGCCACTCCGCCTCACCTTTCTGGTCATAGATGAAAGAACTGGCGAAAATATGCTTGAACTCCTTGGCTATCGGGCAGCCCTCGATAATCTCTTTCAGGCCGGAAGAATTGATGTAGTGCTCCACCTTCACGCCATGCGACCTGCCATATTCATTCACGAGGTCGAACCATCCCGTGACCCCGTCGAACAGCTTGATGTCCTTGCCGAATTTCTTGAACTCGCTGCGTTTCAGGCGGATGCCGTTGTTCTTCGCCTCATCGAACATCAGCTTCATGTACGCAAGAATGTTGCTGGCATCCTGTCCGGCAGCGATACCGTCGCTCATTTTCCAGAACTCCTCCGGCGTCTTGCCGATGGCCTGGATGAAACCGAATTCCTGCATGTTGCCGGGAGAAAGAGTCCCGTCAAAATCATAAATCAGAGCTACAATTGGCTTTCTTCTCATAGCTTTTGTGTAATCAATCGCTCTAATATAGCGAAAAGTTGTTAAATTTGCGAAAATTAGAATTTTATGGAACATTATTTTTCGCGACTTCAAAACGCAATTCGCCTATACTGGGAAAAACCTGCTGTAGGCAACTATAAAGGCGAAACATTTTCATACGGGCAACTCGCCACACAAATAGAAAGATTCCACATATTCTTCGAAGCCTGTGGCATCAAGAAAGGAGAACGAATCGCAATCTGCGCGAAAAATACTGCCAGAATGGCCGTGTCCTTCCTTTCGGTCAATACCTACGAGACGGTCGTCGTGCCGATTCTCTCCGATTTCACACCGGACAGCGTGAACCACCTCGTCGACCACTCCGAGAGCGTCATCCTGTTCACTGACAATGATATATGGGCGAAACTCGACATTTCCAAGATGCCGCTTCTGCGCGCCGTAGTCAGTGTCAATGACTTTACGCTTCTCTATGCCGCCGAAGAGTCCATCAGCAAGGCATTCGCATCCGTTCCGGAACTTTTCTCCGCGAAATACCCTATGGGATTCACCGGCGAAAACGTGAATTACAATACCGAAAACTGGGACGATCTCGACATCATCAACTACACCTCGGGAACGACAAGCGCGCCTAAGGGCGTGATGCTGACATACAAGGCATTGAGCGCAACCATCGACTTCGGTCAGAGATATATTCCGTCGTCGGACAAATTTACTATGGTTTCAATGCTGCCGATGGCGCACATGTACGGCCTCGTGTACGAATTCCTGTACCCGCTCTGCAACGGTACAAGCATCACCTTCCTCGGCAAGACACCTTCACCGTCATTGCTCCTTTCAGCGATGCACGACGTAAGACCGTATCTTCTCATCACGGTTCCTCTCGTCATGGAGAAGGTTTACAAGAGCGCCCTCAAGCCGGTTCTCGACAAGCCTGTGATGAAAGTCCTTACGAAGATTCCTGGCATCAAGTCATTGATATTCAAGAAAATCAGAGAGAAACTCCTGACCGCCCTCGGTGGAAATCTCCAGATGATAATCATGGGTGGCGCACCTCTCAATCCGGAGGTGGAAAAATGGTTCAAGAGAATCGGCCTTCCTTATACTGTGGGTTACGGCATGACCGAAGCCGCTCCGCTTCTCGCTTACGAACCATGTACTTCCTATGTGCCGGGCTCATGCGGAAAAGCCGTGGATTGCGCTACGGTACGCATTGACTCCGATGACCCTCAGCACGTGGTCGGCGAAATCCAGGCGAAGGGAGCGAACATCTGTCTGGGATATTACAAGAACCCTGAAGCGACATCTGCAGCCTTCACCGCTGACGGCTTCCTGAAGACCGGTGACTTGGGAATCATTGACGCTCAAGGCAATATCTTCATCAAGGGCCGCAGCAAGAGCATGATTCTCAGCGCAAACGGCCAGAATATCTACCCTGAGGAGGTCGAGGCCGTCGTGAACAACCAGGACTATGTAGTCGAGTCCGTCGTCGTTGACCGCGCAAGCAAGCTCGTGGCCCTCGTCTACCTCGACCATGACGCCATCCGCAAGGCCGGCCTCGATGACGAGACCATCGCCGACATTCCGGAAAATATCAGGATCAATGCCAATAAAGCATTGCCTTCCTACAGCCAGCTCCAGAAAGTCGAAGTGGTGGACAAGCCGTTCGAGAAAACCCCTAAGATGAGCATCAAGCGCTTCATGTACAAATAGTTGTATTCAGTGCAACGTTTATGTTTTTTTCTGCATCTATAGATTGTTGCATATTGACGAACTATGAACTGGAAACAATTGATTGTACTTGCACTTCTTGCATGCTTTTTCCATCAGAACGCAGAGGCGTTCCGTCCACAGAAGCCATTTAAGGCGGATATCTCCTTTTCCTTTGCGGTAACGGGAGCTGTCAACGGCACCGCTTTCCAAGACCGTTTCTGTGAAGGCTATCTGTCGTATGATGATGACTTCTATCATGGCTATTCCCCTGACGTGGAGCATTTGTACGCTGAATATATTCAGTTGCAGGCTGCTGCTGACGGGATGCCGATGTTATCCTTGAGGGCTGATTTCAAGGTCCGCGAATGGCTTTGTATCGGCGTGGATCTGGCATACCAGCATATACAAGGTACTGTCTATAAGGGATTTGACCGCCATCCTGAACGGAAGGTGAAGGGTGACGTGTATTATGTGATGCCGGAAATACGCTTCGATTATTTCAGGACGCGGCTTTCCACATTGTCTTCCTCTTGCAGTATCGGGCTCGGGATTTATGACGGATTCAAGAATAAAGTCTATGCGGATATCCAGTTGAGACCCATTACTTATTCGATCGGTACGGTGGTCTACGGTAAAGTCGGATTGACATTCGGTACCCTTGTGAATGGATTGGAATTTGGTGCAGGTGTAAGGTTCTAAAGGAGGTAATGCTATGAAAATTAAAGTGTTGATGGCGTTGGCCGTTTTGCCGCTTATGGCTTTCGAATGTTGCGATGACTTCGATACGTGGTCGGGTCGTTGCCAGCAGGGAAGTGAATTTACGCTTTATCCTCAGGACGTTCTCGATGAGGTGATAGGTAAATCGCTGATGGATCTGAATCTTGTACAGTGCGTCATTGATTCGCATGATGGAAATCCTTCTCTGGGCCTGCACTCCGTCGAGGACAAGACAGGTGGGTGGTATCTTGTGGAAAACAGGATTGAAAAGAGTGATACCGTCTGGTCAGACTCCATGCGAAGATTTGAGATGCGCCGCTCCCATCCTGACAATAAATGGATTGTTACGAGAAAGGATGTACACGGTCGGGACGATCAGTTGTACGTGTTTGAGCTGAAGGCGGAACGATGCGACAAGGATGTTGCAGATGATTTCAAATATCCGTGGCTCGTTACTGTCGAAGGCAGCCGTTCTGAAGATTCGGATTATTCCATGACTTATTCGGTGACGGAGCCGATGAAGGTAAGGTGGGGAGATATGCATTCTTTCAGCAGCCGGGATATCATGCCGGAAGGCAAACTGCTTGTCTCTTTTTACAAGGACGGCAAGAAAACCGACTGGATAACTGCTTGTTACGGAGCAGACCGCACCAGTTATGAGACTTCATTGAACAAATAGAGGCGACTGACAATTTGTCACGATTGTCGCTATTGGAACGTTATTTGACTTTTTATATACCGTCCGGTCAGCCGGGCGGTTTTTTGTATGCCGCATCATTGACCGGATGGAAGTTGTTGAAATTAAAAAATTGAAATATTATGGCAGAGGTAAAAGGTAAAATCGGCGTCACCACGGAAAACATTTTTCCGGTGATCAAGCAATTCTTGTATTCGGACCATGAGATTTTCCTGAGGGAACTTGTGGCAAATGCTGTCGATGCTACGGAAAAGATAAAGGCATTGGCATCTTCCGGTGACTTCAAGGGCGTTCTGGGCGACCTGTTCGTGAAGATTGAACTCGATGAAGACAAGAAGATTCTCAGAATCATTGACCGCGGTATCGGTATGACCGAGGAAGAAGTCGACAAATACATTAACCAGATTGCATTCTCCTCAGCAGGCGAATTCCTGGAGAAATATAAGGACCAGATCGGCAATATCATAGGACATTTCGGATTGGGATTCTATTCCGCATTCATGGTCTCCAAGAAAGTGACCATCGAGACATTGTCATGGAAAGACGGTGCGAAACCGGTGATGTGGTCTTGCGACGGCAGCCCTGAATACGAGATGGGCGAGTGCGAGAAGGCAGACAGAGGCACGACCATCACATTGTACCTTGACGATGATTCGGCAGAATATGCAACGAAAGGAAAAATAGAGCAGCTGCTGAACAAATACTGTAAGTTCATGCCGTTCCCTATCGTGTTCGGCAAGGAGCAGGAATGGAAAGACGGCAAATATGTCGACACGGATAAAGACAAGATTATCAATACGGTAGAGCCTTTGTGGACACGCAAGCCGGCCGACCTGAAGGAAGAAGACTACATGAACTTCTACAAGGCGCTGTACCCGACATACGAAGACCCTCTTTTCTACATCCATCTGAACGTGGACTATCCGTTCCACCTGACAGGTATCCTTTATTTCCCTAAGATCAATGACAGGATGACCGTCGAGAGGAACAAGATCCAGCTTTATTGTAACCAGATGTTCGTTACTGACCATGTCGATGACATCGTTCCGGACTTCCTGACGCTGCTCCATGGCGTTATCGACTCTCCGGATATTCCGCTGAACGTCTCCAGAAGCTACTTGCAGAGCGACTCGAACGTGAAGAAGATTTCAGGCTACATCACCAAGAAAGTGGCTGACAGACTGGAAGATATCTTTACCAATGAGCGTAAGGCCCTGGAGGAGAAATGGGACAATCTGAAGCTGTTCATCGAATACGGCATGCTCTCCGATGAGAAATTCTGCGAGAGGGCAATGAAGTTCGCCCTGCTGAAGAACACGGACGGCAAGTATTTCAGTTTCGATGAATACCGCAAGGCCATCGAGGCGGAGCAGACCGACAAGGACAAGAAGGTGGTTTATCTGTATGCTACTGATACAGAGGCACAATACTCTTTCATCGAGGGTGCCAGGAACAAGGGCTACGATGTGCTCCTGATGGATTGCGAACTGGATTCGCACTATATCAGCCTGCTGGAGAGGAAATTCACGGACTGCAGGTTCTGCCGCGTGGATTCCGATGCCATCGACAATCTCATTCCTAAGGAAGACAGGACCAAACCGGAGTTGTCCGAGACGGAGAAGAACGATCTTTCCGACCTGTTCAAGGCTGTGCTGCCTAAGGACTACGATTACTACGTGACAGCAGACAATCTCGGCAAGACCGGCGAGCCTATCCTCATCACACAGAATGAGTTCATGCGTCGTTACCGCGAGATGAGCAATATGGGCGGCGGTATGAATTTCTACGGCAAACTGCCTACCTCATACAATATTACCGTCAATGTCGAGAATCCTCTCATCTCACAGATTCTTGATGCGGAGAAAGCCCAGGTTAAGCCACAGGAGGCCGTGGCAGATGCTGATCCGGAGATCGTAAAGGCCGGCGAGGCCAAGGATGCTACCGATGAGCAGAAGAAGGCTGCTGAGGATGCCAAGGCTGCCGCACGTGAGGCCAAAGATGCCGCTTATTCTGTGCACAAGGCTGATATTGAGGCATTTGCAGCGCGGAATGAAGCCCTCCAGCAGATTGCCGACTTGGCCCTTCTCGCCAACGGACTCCTTAAAGGCAAGGCATTGAGCGACTTCATTGCCCGCAGCCAGAAGGTCGTCAGCGACGCTTATCTGAAATAAGAGGTAGCCTGGGGTTCGTTAATTGTTTTTCAGCGGTACGACAATACCAGCCTGCATAGAAAACAAGGTATCGTACCACGTGGTATAAGACTTGACAAGAACATTGCCGCTTCGGGACTTCCATGAATACGGGACGAGAGACATCCGCGGTTCCAGGAAGAGACCGAAATGCGGGGCAAGATTGAAACGGAATTGGATTCCTCCGGTGAGCCCGAGATAGAGCCTCCGTATGGTATATCCGTCATCCGGCTTCCAAATCAGACCCGCTTCGGGACCGAGAAAAACCGGCATTGAAAATACCTGACTGCTACGCCTGCGCCAGTAGAGAGTTTCGAACATGAGCTCCTCCCTGACGCCGGCGTAGTGGCATTTTAGCTGCCTGCCGTCATTGAACCCCTTCCAGATGTCGCCGCCGTAAAAGCCTGACAATCTGAGAGAAAGCGGTCCTGAAAGCAGACGCGTGTATGAAATGTTGACACTCTCGCGCGCCGAAGGGAAGTAGCCGACGGTCTCGCCGGTGATGTCGGCAAGCTGGAACTGGATGCCGCCTGAAAATGAAATTGACGCATCACGGACAAACCATGCCCCGAAACTTTCCGGAGCGGCCGACGTATGCCTGTTGAAATATTTGTGCACCCCGAAATTGAACCCGTAGCCGAGGTGGCACCGGTCGGGGGATGAAGTGCCGTCCATCCTGTCGTTTCCCAGCATCAGTCTCGGCGTGAAGAACAGGTCCGTCTCATGGGCTATGCGGGCGCGGAAATCAATGCCGAAATTCACCATGAGTGCAGCGGAATAAGTGCCGGAAGTTCTTACAAGACCCACTTCGGCGCCCTCTATGCTGGAAATGTTGAAAACTCTGGAAGGGGAGTAGCCGAAGAAATAGGACGTCCAGTCGAAATGATGCGACGCGCCGACACCGGCCCTCCAGACACGCACCCCGTCAGCATTGCGCCTGAACTCGGAAAAAGTCCCGTCGATGCTCACGGCGTTCAGCGGGGTGAACATCTTTCCCACGGAAAACGAAACGCAAGGCCCGGCGGAGTAACCGGATATGGAATTCCGGAACAGACCGCATGTCCCGATGCCGCCCCGGATGAAAGTGTTGTCCATGAAAGTGTTGGCCACAAATGCTTCATTCTGAGGACGATACCGTTTCTGCATACTGTATTCCAATGCATTGAAACTGGTCGTGTCTATCTCCCGCGCCGACTGCGCCGACATGGCAAGCGGCAGGAGAAACAGCGCCGTCGCTGCGAAAATGATTCTATTCCCCGTTCTCATATCTGTCACGTGCACTTTTCATTATGGTCTCGACAATATCACCGTCGCCTGCGGCAATGTCGATGTATGACGGATCCTTATGGAAACACGCCACGAGGTAGTCCTCCGATGCCATATCGTCCATAAAGTCCTGGGTGCGGGCACCTTTGCGCCCATAAATCACCGCCCAGAGGTAGTCTGTCAATGCCGAATCGCCCGGCAGCGCCGACATGGCTTCCTCTGCCAGCGAGTCATAAGTCTTCGTGTTCATCGCAAGACAAAGCACGACCTTGTTCAGCGGCGAACTTTCTGAAACTGTCTCGAAAACCTCTCTGGCACGTCTGCGCTGGTCCGGAGTGTTTCCGCCCTTGTAGTAACCGCCGAGACAGAGGGCATAGGCCCGGACAAGACGGTTCCTGTCATTGTCAGGAAGAATGTTCGTGAGCTGTCCCGCCTTGCGGAAATTGTTGGTCATCACGTACATGATCATCTGGTTCGCGACGACCGCCTCCGGATTCACGATTTCATACCCGTTTCCGTTCATTCGCATCAGGTGATAATTCACCACAGGAGTCTGAAGGTCAATGAAATCGCGCAGAAGAGTCGTGTCCGCCACGCCGCGGGCGATATATGATGCCGCGAGCGAATTCGCCGCCAGGATCCATGGCCGTCCGTTCGCTTCGATGGACTCGTCGTAGGCCCGTTTATACAGTTTTTCCAGTTCCTCCGGCTCCTTGACCAGCTGGAACAGATGCCAATACTCATACAGCGCGAATTTCTTGCGTCCGCTCCGGTAATCCTCATCATTGCGGTAGCGCTCCAGAATTTCTTCCGGCGTCAATTCCCTGAAAATCTCGTAGCCGTACTGGTAGCGGACCGAACGCAGCCGCGGAAGATAATTCACGATAAGGCTGCGGTAGTAAGGCAATGCGCGGATTTTTCCCCATTGCCGGTCCGGTGTCCCGGGATTGTTAGAGACAATGTCCCTGATGGCTTTCGCTTCCACCATCAGCGAGTCGGCTTCCAATAGTTCAGCGATCGCGGTCCAGGGCGCCACGGTAGCCGTAGTAGTCATGTAAACTCTGTCGCGCACAGTCTTCGGCAGTACCGAAACTATCTGGTTCAGAGCATATTCCATTCGTTTTTTCGCAAGGTTCATGTTTCCGGCGTAAGGTCCGTCCGGGGAAGCAGTACCAGTGATGTGGAACTCTTTCAGCTGTGAGCCCTCGCCATGGATAATGTCCAGCAGTACGGATTTCACGGAGTCGATCTGCCTGCGGCCCTCCTCGTCATCGGCTGCGAGCTGCGCCTTTCCCACCATGAAATTCAATGACATGTTGCCCGCCGTGTTACGTTTCTCCCTTTTCGCCCTTTCACGATATTGCTCAGGATCAAGCATATACGGCTCCATTGAATATTCGAGAAAACGGAGCGGGCGTCTCAGGCGCGACGATGCCAGGAAATACTCCTTCTTGAAGTAGGGGAGATTGTAGTCCTCCAGCTGGATGATGCCCTTCACCTGGTAATTTTTCGAAGGATTTTCCAGATAGATGGTATCCGCCCAGTTCACGATTTGTGCGGCAGAAGAGAGAGTGTCAGGTGAAAGCCATCTGTTGAGCGGGTCATTGTCAGCATTGTAATTCATCCTGCGCAGCTGGGTGACGCGATACTCCTGGCCGTCCATGACGGTCGGCTTCAGGTAGCGCAAGGTGTCCTTCGAAACGCCGTCTATCAATATCGGCTGGACGATCATCCTCGCATTGGTCTTGCCGCTGTTTTCCGGCAGGGCGATGGTGCTTCTCGCCTTCAGCCAGTTGCCCTCGATATCTCCTTGAGGGTCAAGCACTCCGACCTGGTCTCGCACCGCGGTTATCGTACTGGTGCGGATGTAGTTGCCCATCTCGATTTTCACATTGATTTCGAGTCGGTAGTTCACTTTCTCCAGCACGGCCGGCTTCATGTCAGCCTTGAAAATCAGCGCTCCGGTCTCCGGAATGGTGATTTCGTAATAGCCGTTGTCGTCGGGAAATGCCTGTGCGTCAGGGGCTACGAACGTGTTTTCGTCGCCGTCCATCTGCTTCTTCACATCCTCCGCCTGCGCGACGGTATTGAATCCATAGACACTCACCGACACCTGTTTAAGGTCAATCGGCTTCCCCGTGGTCTTGTCGACTATATGCCCGGTGACACGCTTCATCTCCTGCGCCCCGAGCGGCAGCGCAAAAAGCTGAAGTGCCAGCAGCAATATGGTCAGGCATTGTCTCATCTATCTTATTATGTATATGAAAGTTACGCCGAGATTCATCGGCATCAGCTTATAGCCTTTCGAGTTGTGGGTGTCACTATCCAGGTCACCGAAATCGTCGTAACGGCTGGCGCGTCTCTGTCCGAATCCGACCACTCCGAGGCCGCCCGAAAACTCCAGCCCCCAGCGCTGTCCCAGCGAAAGCACGTACCCGCCGGTCAGACCTACGCCTCCGGCAATGCCCTTGTAGCTCCGGTCGCCGATGGTCATGTCATATTTGGTGAACAATCCCGCAATGCCCAGAAATTCCCTCACGAGAGGCCTGCCGCCCAGCCACCACCTGAATTGAGGCTGCGCCGCAATGAGTTTCGAGTCAATGCCATAAGGTTTCCAATGCCCGAAGACATCGAGCGACAGCGAACTGTGCTCGCCGGTCACCATTTCCAACCCCAGGTCAGGAGTCAGCAGGATGTCGTTCAATGCATTGGAACGTATGGCAATTTGTTGTGCATCAGCGCGTTGCCCGAAGCCTATCATGACTCCGAGCAAAACGGCGGATGCTATCAGATATTTTTTCAACTGTCCCAATGTCAGATTTCTTTGCCCGGGGTAGGATTGGTTCCGGGTATCCATTCCGTCAGTCCGGTCTCCACGATGGTGATTTCCTGCGGATTGTTGATTGTTACAGTGAAATAGTAGATGTAGCCGGCATCGTATTTCGTGCGGCCGTCAGTGCTTCCGAGCGGAATCTCGACCGTGCTCTTGTTGGCGCCGTCTACAGTGAGCGTAATGGCTGACGTGTAATTCCTTGCCGGCATCGCCAAGATAGTGCAGAGGTCTGATTCCGTGGTTGTAGGTGCCACGTCGAGGTCTGTGAAGCCTATGCTTCCGCCATCTTCACTGCCGGTAAGCACACCTGACTGCTCTCCCTTGCTGTCCGCGATGCAGAGTGTCGCCGTGGAAGACGTGTTTGTAATCTGCATTCCGGTCACCTTTACATCATAATTCTCGATATCATTGTCCTTTCCCACGATGCGGAACACGAGCGCCGTCAGGAGATGGCGGTACTGGAGCTTCGGATAGTATTGGGAATCGACGCCGTCGAGTTTTACGGCACGGCAATAAGCTGCGTTATAGCCTGTTAAGCCATTGTAGTCCTCGGCTACGGAACTGGCCCAGAGGATGTCCGTGTTGCCGAGCTTGTAGGTGAGGCGGTATGCACCGTCATTGACAGCGGCTGTCTGCTCATCGGAATTCTTGTACGGATAGTAGCTGTAGAACGAGTATGCGTACTTGTTTCCGAACGGGTAGTAAATCTTCGGTGAGAAGATTACCGCGCCTGTGGAAGTGGTCGTAACTCCCAGATTGTCAATGAGTATGGAGCCGTCGAGGTCGGTGCTCCATGTGACAGGAGTCGCGTCGCTCTGCTTTTCGGCCACACCGACTACGCCCACGTCGAGGGTGTTCATCACGCTTCCGGTGACGAGTCCGTTCTGTATGGCTTTGGTGGTGGCGTCAATGTTGGTCGCGGAGCCGAAAAGCACGGGAACCTGACGGCTTTCGTCATGAATCCATGCGTTCTCGTCCTCAGGACCTTGCTTGCCGCAGCCCGCTAAAGCGATCACCGCCAATGCTATTGTGTAAATGTGTTTTCTCATAATTAATTACTACAAATCCGGATCGATAGTGGTAGAACCGCCATCTTTCCAATCCTCAAGTTCAGCAGTAATCTTGACCTCCTCAAGGCCGTAGATGACAATCTTGATCTTGTATGAATAGCCAGCCTCGAATTTGGTCGCGCCCTCCGGTGCGTTTTCGATATTGGCAATGTTAAGAGTCCATTCCTGCGGGTCAATCTCTGTGTTCACGCCGTCCTGACGGGTGCTTACATAAATCTTGTAGCTCTCCACGCCCGGGATTACCATAACGCTCTCACCGATAGCCTTGTAGTTGGCCTTTCCTGCTACGTATGCGTCAGGTTTTACCTCTGTGAGGGCCTGGATGCCGTTGTCACCTTTTTCCTGAAGAGCGAGTCTTGCTGTCTCTTCAACGACATCAGTAATGCCGGTATTTGCGCCCACCACGGTGAGATTGCCCTTGAATTTGGATTCTACTCCGATGCCTGTAACAAAGATGTTGCTGCCTGCTTCTGAACCTGCCACGATTTCGAAAGTGAATCTTGCAAGCTGGTGTTTGAACAGGAGGTTAGGCTGTACACCGCGACGTGCGGCGAATGCGCTGTATGCCTTGTCCACGCTTACCTCGTCAGTCTTGCCGGCTGCGTCAATGTCAGTTTTCTGGTCAGCTTTTGCAAGCATAAGGTCCTGTGAACCATTGATTTCGAATGGAACTGCTACGGAAGCGGCAGTCTTTACAGGCTCTCCGGAAGCGGCATCGTCGATGTGATATCCATAGAAATCGTAATTCTTTCCGGTAACATAGTAGAACGGCTCATTGTCGTAAGCCGGATTGAGAACTTCGATTGCTCCCTTGTTGCCGTCAGCCGGTGCGGTAGCGCTTACATTGTCAATGAATGCAGCCTGGGTGAAATCGGTGACGGTCCTGTCATAGCCGTAGATTTTCAGTTCCTGGCTGTTCCAGGCCTTGTCTACTGCGCCCACTGATTTCACCTGGAGTTTCGGTGATGCAGCAGAGAAGAGTACCGGGACAGGATTCCCGTCTTCAAGCGGATCCGTAATTTCCGGTGGAGTGGTCTGTCCGTTTTTCGTGCAGGATGCCAACGCTACGATGGCAGCAGCCGCGAATAATTGATACTTTTTCATAAACGTTTGATTTTAAAGTTGTTATATTATTATAATTTATCTTCTTCGTCCAATATTATGCTTCCTCCAGTGCCCCATGGCTCGACTTCCACATTCGGTCTGATGTCCATCATTCCGTAAATCGAAAGTCTCACCACATATTGGCTTCCTGCCTGGAATCCGGATGCCGAGCGGATGGTGAAAGAGGACTTGGTATGATATGTCTGCCCCTTCACTTCTTTCATTTCCATGTTCACTTCATATTCCGTGTCAGGCGCCACCAACAGTGACCCGCCGACCTGGACATGAGGCCGTTCGTAAAGCACGTCCGTGAAATCTCCTTGATAATCAGTATGATATGTGTCTTGTTTCAATGCACTGCCGTCCCGTTCCCTCAGGCTGAGTTCTCTGTAATTCTTGTCAGATGAGAAGTCTACACCCAGTTTCGATTCGTCGCGGCTCACGACCGTGAATGTTCCGGATGTCTTGGATTTCACTGTTATGGAATTCACCATCACGGTGTTGGAGCCGTCGGAAGCCGGATAGATCTCGAATCTCAGTCGTGTCAGGTGGTGTACGAATTCCAGCCTCGGATTGATGTTCCTTCTGGCTGTGTATGAACTGAATGCGTATTTCCGTATGAGTGATTTTTCCGTTTCGGAATACAATGTCCCCTTGAAAACGTCGTCCTTCAGCGGCGCCTTTCCGGTCATCAGGTCCATGCTTCCGTCTATCGTGACCGGCAATGTAATCTTGTCCTTGCTGCGCCGTACTGCAGTCTGCGAAATGTCTAGATTATCAATGTAATACGCATAGAAATCATAGATTTCGCGGCCATTCGGATAATACACTTCCTTGTCCGAATTCGCCCATGTCAGGTAGCCGTCGGAACCGTCATAATAGGCCTTTCTTCCGGCCGTCCATCTGGAATTGTCCACGGAAGCGTCTATCAGACAGCCGTTTCCGGAAACTGCGCTGCTCGCGAATGATGAACCGTCGCGGTTGAAAGCATACACATATATATTGACATCGGCCCATTGCCTGCCGTCGGCATCATCCACAGCCCCGCTGCCCCTGGTGTATGACAGGCCCGAATTGCCGACGCCGACAAGGACAGGCACGGGATCCCCGCCGCCGAAATCGTCGAAATCGCCGTCCGTCACACCGCGCCAGGAGTTCTGGCAGGATGCGAAAATTACCAACAATGCGGATATGAGCCGTGTTTTTTTCAATGTTTAAATTTCAATGTTTATACTTCAATGTCAATGTAACCGCTGTCAAACCAATCTTTTACGCCGTCGTTCCCGCCTTCGCTGCTGAAACTGTCTGCGCCTATTGTCAATGCTTCCGACAATTCCAGCCGGGCTTCTTTCTTGGCAATGCGCCGTCCGTCCGACCCGGGCACGGATTCCATCAGTGATGCTGAAGTTATCTTGTTTCCAATATTGATGGCGGGGTAAAGTACCTTGGTTACGCCATCTTTCCTGGCGGTGATGTTCAGTCTGAGGATTCCCGGACCGGTGCGCAGGCTGCTGTTCGCTGACGGAAGGATTCCAGGAACCGCTACCGTGCCCTCGTAACCATAGGATGATTTTTTCAATGCGAAGATGACTCTTGCCAAATCATTTTCCTCCACTTCTCCCGTGAGAAGTGAGAAAGTAGCCGGAACGCCTGACAGTTCGGCAGTTACGGATATGATGCTGACTCCGTTTTCCGGCACCAGCTTTACTGCAAATGTGAGTTTCTGCTGCAGCGGCTCCATGAAGAAGCGGAAGGTGTTTTCCCTCGTGTCGGAAACATCGTCCTTGCGTGAGGCTGCCCAGACTGGCCCTGGCGTGAGTATGAAACGGTAAGCCGAGTTGAAGTCAATTTTCGAATTGCCCCTCATGGCTGTCAGTTCTTCCTCCGGTAAGTCCTTTACCGTCGCCTTGAAATCTCTCACCGAAATGGTCTTGTCCTTCATGAAGCGATGTGCGCCTGAAAGCGTGTAATTATCTTTGTCACAATGATATGCCAGCATTACATAGTGACCATATTCCGCATATTCGCGGTGGGTGACCACGGTGTCTTCCTTTTCTATGGTGTAAGGCAGGAATGCCCCTTTGGAGTCCGTTTCGTAAGAATATTTCAGGATGTCCGAGACCTTGTTCATCGCGATGTACACCGAATCGGGGAGTTCCGTACCTGAAACCTTGTCCCAGGCAATGTCAAATCCGATCTCGGCTTCATCCGAGGTGTCGTCAGCGGTTTTCAAGTCCAGTCTGACGCAAGATTGCGTCATCATTGCGAAGAAAAAGAGCATTGCCGCAATGAGGTCTGTCATAATTCGTTTCATCCGGCTACCTCCTGTTCTTTTTCTGTTTTCCCTTCCGCTTTCTTCTTCGCCTTCTTTTCTGCCTTCTCCTCTGTCTTCCTTTCTGCTTTCTGCATTTCCTTCTTTTCCGCCTTCTGTTCCGCCTTCTGCTCGGCTGCAAGCCTCTTGGCCTCCTCCGCCTCCTGCTTCAGAATCAGTTTCTGCGAGTCGACTTTCTTGTATTTCTCCTTGATGGACAATGCCCTGAATACGAAGCAGGCCTTGAGTTCCGAGAGTACAGGGAACGGGCATAGGTGCCAATTTTTGGATTTGCCCGACGCTTCGATGTAATCCGTATTGCTGCGGTTCATCGTGTATCCGTCATAGGATGTCACAGCGAGTCCGGCAGCCACGCCAAGTTCGAAGTCAATGGCGAAATGCCTGTATGTATAAAGCGGAAAGTCATATCCGAACAATGCTCCTGCTCCGAAAAGCGGTCCCTGGATGCCATATTTGCCCGGTTTGATGGAGTATGTGCCGCCGCTTGCATAGCCTCCCAGGAAGAATGCCCTCTCCCTTGTCGGCCTGTCGTTCCCTTCTTTCGGCTTCATCCTGAACCATTTACGGAATTCTGGTCGTATTTCGAACATGTTGAAGACCAATGTCGGCGGTACGCTGTGCCAAGTGTCCCAATTGTATTTGGCAGTGAGTCCCAGAGACCAGCGGTTGTACGGTGACGAAGAAACGTCGAATTCCACATTGAAGTTAGGTACGGTGCAGAGCATTTCCAATGCATTGACCCTGAAGCTCCAGCGGTCGAGTCCCGTGATCCTGTCAGAGACTTTCGCGGCTGCGGTTTTGGCTTTGGTCGTGGTTGTGGTTACGTTTGTGGCTGCGCTTGCGGTTACGCCAGAGCCCGAACGCCCTGACCCGTCATTTTGGGCCAAAAGAACGCGCGTAGAGAAAAACATGGCCAAGGTGACCACGATGTATATCTCTGCCTTTTTCACTTAACTGTTCTAAACAATCATCCCAGTTTAGACACAACCCGCCCCATATGGTTTAGAAATCTCCTGAAAAATTCCCAAACTATAGGCAAGTCTCTCAAAACATCTTTTCTAGTTCGCAAATATAATAATTTTTCGTTTCTGCAAAATACTCGGCGCCAAATAGTCCTGATTCTAATGCGGAAACCGGAGAGGGTAGGGCTTGAATTGAACAAGTTGGCAGGCTATGATTTCTATAACTGATTGATTAACTGCGTTTTGCGGAATTTTGACCATGCCAGGTCTCATGAAAAAACATGGGACTTGGCATGCTCAGTTGGCCGGGTGAAATGCTGTAACTAACTGGTAATCAGTTGATAAGCATGGAAACCGTAACTTTGGCTGCCTGCCAACTTGTTCAGTTTTTTTGCCGAGTCCCGCCGGTCTTGGGGTGACACTGGGGGGACGCTCACTAGCCCGCCGGCGTTACTCCTTGATTTTAGAGTCTATGATGATGGTGACAGGGCCGTCATTGATCAGGGCGCATTGCATGTCGGCGCCGAAAACACCTTTCTGGACAGGGCGGCCGGCGAGTTCTGCTAGTCTGGTGCAGTATTTTTCGTATAGGGGAACTGCCAGGTCGTGGCCGGCGGCACGTATGTATGAGGGCCTGTTGCCCTTTTTGGTGGAGGCAGTGAGCGTGAATTGTGACACGGCCAGCAATGCGCCGTCCACGCTTGTCACGTTGAGGTTCATCACCCCGTTCTCGTCATCGAAGATTCTCATCCCCACGGTCTTCTGGGCCAGCCATTCCATATCTGCTTCTGTATCACCGTTTTCCACGCCCACCAGAATGAAAAGTCCCTTCCCGATGCTGCTTACCACTTCTCCGCCAATGCTTACTGACGCTTCCTTCACCCTCTGTATTACAAGTCTCATGTTTGTCTAAATTTGCGCAAGTTATCTCACTTGCTGAGTTTTCGCTGAAGCGAAATCTATTTTATTTCGATATTCTCTATCCTCACCTGGAAGGTACCTGACGGGGCATTGACCTCTGCGATTTCCCCTAGCTTCTTGCCCATCAGTGCCATGCCGATCGGCGATTTGCACGAAATCTTGCCGTTCTGGAGGTCCATTTCGTGAGGACTCACCACTGTGTAGGTCATTCGGACATTCGTCGCGAGATTCGTGAATTCCACTTTGCTGAGCAGTGAAATCCTGTCCTTCGGCAATGCTTTCGTATCGATGATTCTCGAATAATCCAGCACCTTCTGCAGGAAACGGATCCTGCTGATGGCCTTCGCCTGGGCACGTCTGGCAGCGCGATATTCGAAGTTTTCGCTCAAATCGCCCTGCGCACGAGCCTCCGCCAGAGCATCCTTGATGCGAGGATACTCTTCATTTATGAGAAAATTTATTTCCGCGACTATTTCGTCGTAACGTTCCTTTGACAGATATTCCATATTTCCTACTTCCTACCCCGATATCCCTACTTTCTCCCGCACTCGCGTACAAGCCCATGTATATTTTCGCATCGCGAAATTCCGCTTTTGGAGCCCGCGAGGGCGATGGTAAGTCCCTTCCCCGAGGGGAGGGATT
>OQVS01001010.1_pt1 | contig 19484 bp, 22 predicted proteins | sample 1691601 | NCBI WGS metagenome assembly OQVS01 (sample SAMN03418268, study PRJEB22391) | human gut metagenome | biome: human-gut; feature: organic feature; material: feces | host: Homo sapiens | place: Tanzania | collected 2013-01
GCGATGAGGAATATAACAAGATAAAATAACAACGATAAGATTTTACAATTATGAAACTTAACAAAATAGCCCGACTCACAACTATTTTGCTGGAGCCTTGATAAACATTGACATGTCTTGCATCATATGTTAAATCTGATAAATCTTGTTAAACAAATCCTGTCTTACCTCTCATGTTTATACCTTTGCACGCAAATTTAATAATCCAAAGGATAACATTTTTAATAAAAAAGAGAATTAAAATGAGAGAAGAGACAGAAAAATCGGTAGCCTTCAATCATAATAAAGCAGGCTTCTTGGGATTGCTCATCACATTAGGCATTGTGTTTGGCGACATCGGTACATCCCCACTCTATGTTATGAAAGCTATCCTGCATACAGGCGAAACCATCAACGAGAACACCGTCCTGGGCGCATTGTCCTGCATCATTTGGACACTCACCCTGCAGACCACCATCAAATACGTATGCGTGGCTCTGCGTGCCGACAACAATGGCGAAGGAGGCATTCTCGCCCTCTACGCCTTGTTGCGCAAGATGAAAAGAAAGTGGATTTACTTATTGGCCATCATCGGCGCCAGCACCTTGCTGGCAGATGGAATCATCACCCCTGCCATCACGGTTACCACAGCCATCGAAGGACTCGAAAGTATCAGTCCCCACCTGCCAGTCATCCCCATCACACTGGGCATCATCACCATCATCTTCTTTGTGCAACGCTTTGGCACAGAGAGTATTGGCAAGTCGTTCGGAGTATTCATGCTGATATGGTTCCTGCTGCTGGGCGTAACGGGAGCTTTCAGCATCACCTCTTACCCATTGATTCTGAAGGCCTTCAACCCCTACTATGCTGCCATGCTGCTGGCAAAATCGCCGCAATGGTTCCTGATTCTGGGTGCCGTGTTCCTCTGTACTACGGGTGCTGAGGCTCTCTACTCCGACTTGGGACATTGTGGCAGAAAGAACATCACCATCAGCTGGCTTTTCGTAAAGGCCATGCTTATCCTCAACTATCTGGGTCAGGGAGCATGGGTACTGAACCACATTCAGACTGCCTCTTCCGTGAATCCGTTCTTTTCCATCATGCCCCAGAGCATGCTGATTTTTGCCATCATCATGGCCACGGGTGCGGCAATCGTTGCCAGTCAGGCACTTATCAGCGGCACCTTCTCCATATTGAGCGAAGCCATGAACCTGCACTTCTGGCCACGCATGCGAATCAAGCATCCTACCCATGTAAAGGGACAGCTCTATATCCCGGTAATCAACTTCGCCATGTACATCGGTGTGGTTCTCATCATCCTGCTCTTCCGCGACTCCTCGCACATGGAGGCAGCCTACGGACTCGCCATCACCATCACCATGCTGATGACCACCCTGCTGCTCGGTTTCTACCTGCGCACCAAGGGTGTGGCGCGCATCTTCATCCTGTTCTTTATGGGCGCATATTGCGTTATCGAGGGCATTTTCCTTGCCGCCAACCTGTCAAAATTCCTCGCAGGAGGATGGTGTACGATGCTTATTGGCGGAATCCTATTCCTAATGATGTATGTATGGGTCCACGCCATCAAAATCCGCCATCATTACATCAGCACCAAACCGCTGAATGAGTATTATCAGATTATCTCCGATATCAAGGCCGACGAGAGCATCCCCAAGTACGCATCCAATCTGGTTTATGTGAACCATGCCGACAAGGAAGGTACGGTGGATGACAAGCTGCTCTATTCCATCATCAACAAGCAGCCCAAGCGTGCTGACCATTACTGGCTTATCAATCTGGAATTTGCAGATACTCCTGACACGCTGGAGTACAGTTGCGAGACCCTGGTTCCCGACACCCTCTACAGTGTAACCATGCGCATAGGTTTCCGCATTGAGCCCAGGGTGAGCCTCTATCTGCGACAAGTGGTAGAAGACCTGGTGGCAAACAAGATGGTAGATTTAAGAAGCACCTATCCTTCGCTCCGCAAGAACGGAATTCCTGGCGATTTCCGCTTCATCATCATCCACCGCGTATATTACCCGGAGAGTTCCGACAACCGTCAACAGAACCTGCTGATGACCATCTATGCCCTTATCGGCAAGATAGGCATTGACGAGCCTAAGGCTTTGGGCCTCGACACATCCATGGTGGTGGTAGAACGTGTTCCGCTCATCATCAACCATCGCAACAGAAGCATCAGGCGCATTACGCAGATTGTTGAAGAAGAAGAAGTTATAGAAAAGGAGTTATAGAAGAAGTTTTAGAGAAGAAGAGAAAGAGACATAAGAGACGCATTATTCATCGACTGCCCTATCCGCAATGTCCTTGCGCGTGTAGGCGACAAATGGTCGCTCACGCAGACGCTCCGCACCCTCAAGGAAGACGGCTTCATAAGCCGTGATATCATTAATATGAGAATGATTAAGATGTGCATATTGTATAATATATCGCTAAAAGTTGGTTATTTCGAAATTAATGGTGTATCTTTGCACAAAAACATTTACAAGCAAAACACAACATGCAGATATTATTAGCAAACGCCAAGATAATGTTTGGCAAGGCGGACAGAAAGCCCATCACCACCCCTCTCTTCCAGACCGTGGCAGACACCTTGGCTGCGGAAATGGCAAGGATGGACGTGGAGGATTTGGCCCGGCAGCTGGATTGCAGCAAGAAGATAGCGGCAGAGAACTGGCAACGATACCACAACTTCATGGCAGCCGAGAAGATGCCTGCCCTGCTTGCCTACAACGGTCAGGCATACAAGCATCTGCGTGCCGACACCTTGAGCGATGAGGCATTGGAGTATGCCCAGAAGCATCTCTGGATAACGTGTTTCCTCTATGGTCTGCTCCGCCCTATGGACGGCATTGTGCCCTATCGTATGGAGCATTGCGTAACGATAGAGGTCACAAACGACAAGCCCATTAATCAGTTCTGGAAAGACCGGCTGACAGATGTGCTAATAGATAGCGTGAAGGCAGACGACGGCATCCTCCTGCATCTCTCCACCGAGGAATATGAACATCTGTTCGACTGGAAGAGGGTTTGCAAAGAAGTGACGGTCGTACAGCCTCTTTTCTATGTGCGTCAGAAAGACGGCAGACTGAAGATGCAGGCTGTTTGGGCAAAGTCGTGCCGCGGAGCTATGGTACGCTTCATTCTTAACAACCGCATCGTCACTCCCGAAGAACTCTCCGCTTTCAGCTACGAAGGCTTTGAATACGCTCCACAATTAGGCGATGCAAACAATCCGCATTTCGTAAGAGAAATTATCAAGTAAAAATATTATGAAACTAAACAAGATACATCATGTAGCCGTGATTTGCTCTGACTATGAGCAATCTAAGCAGTTCTATACAGAAGTGCTGGGCTTGAAGATCGTAAGCGAACATTATCGTAAGGAACGCCACTCATGGAAGGCAGACTGCTGGCTTGGCAACACATACGTAGTGGAACTATTCTCCTTTCCCAATCCTCCTGCACGTCCTTCCTATCCCGAAGCAGCCGGTCTGCGTCACCTCGCTTTCGAGGTGGACAATCTTGCGGCAGCCGTCAGCGAGCTTGACAGCAAGGGAGTAAAGCACGAGCCGATACGTACGGACGAATATACCGGCAAGCAGTTTGTGTTCTTCAGCGACCCCGACGGACTGCCGATAGAACTATATGAAAAGTAAAAAAAACATCACTTATAGGTATTGCCCGACTCACAACTAAATTGTATCTTTGCATCGTAACTAACAGATAAAAGACTATGACAGAAATGACAGCAACAATAATCATTGGACTTCTGATTCCGCTATTGGGAACGATGCTTGGCTCGGCTTTCGTATTCATAATGAAAGACGAGATGTCTGCGCGATTGCAAAAGACATTGTTGGGCTTTGCTTCTGGAGTGATGGTAGCAGCTTCCGTATGGTCTTTGCTCATTCCCGCTATGGAGATGAAGGCAGAGAGCGGCGTATGGTCGGTAGTACCGGCAGCCATAGGCTTTCTGTTAGGCATCGGTTTCCTACTGTTGATCGACGAGCTTACGCCCCACCTTCATATTGGCACAGACAAGCCCGAGGGCATACGCTCGCACCTGTCAAAGACGGCTATGCTTGCCCTTGCCGTAACCATCCACAACCTGCCCGAAGGAATGGCTGTAGGCGTGGTGTTTGCAGGAGCCGAAAACGGCGCTTCGCACATCTCCTTAGCCGGAGCCATTTCCGTTTCGTTGGGCATAGCCATTCAGAACATCCCCGAAGGCGCCATTATCTCTATGCCCATGCGTGCGGCAGGCAACAGCCGATGGAAATCCTTCGTGTTAGGATCGTTGAGCGGAGTGGTAGAGCCTATAGGAGCCATTGCCGTTCTGCTGCTTGCCTCACTCATTATGCCAGCCCTACCCTACATGCTCGCCTTTGCAGCAGGAGCCATGTTCTACGTAGTGGTGGAAGAGCTAATCCCTGAAGCCTCAAGCGGCCAGCACAGCAATCTCAGCACTATCGGCTTCGCCATAGGTTTCGTGCTGATGATGGTGCTTGATGTGGTAATGGGTTAACAAAAATATATTGATTATGAAACCGGCAAGGCGGTAGACAAACATTACTAATTTCCATTCATAAAGAGCAAGTTAACATACAGAACTACCAATCGCCGCTCACGCATTATCAAAATGAAATAACCAGGCTACTGCTAAAAAGCCATAAAAATTACACAGTTTAATATTTATTCACTTACAATTGTTTTTTCACTTCATTATTCTTTGTATATTTGCCATTATTAACAACCCAAACCTAACAACTTATGGCCAAACACAGCAAACTCACCTACACATTGCTTGCCATTGCCCTTTGCAGCTTGACAACAGCATGCGAAAAACCCTTGTTGGAAGACGAGGAAGAGTATAAAGAAACAGAAGCTCCCAAGGGAGACATGGTCAGAATAACGTTCAGAAATTTCAAGACCAACCAGAAGTCGTTCAGTCAAACGCAAGACAATTCATCCGAATGCGAAGCCCTGCAAAGCAGAGCCTCAGAGGCTACGCCCATAACAGAACTGTGTAAAAGAATCAACTTCGCATTGTTCGACTACGAGACAGGAGAAAAAATCAAGACACTAAACCAGACCACAGACGACGAATCGTTCGGCAAAATAACCATGAACTTGACCAAAGGCAAATATGCCGTATTGGTAGTAGCTCACAACGGCGACGGCAACGCCTCTTTGTCCAATCCCGAAAAAGTAACATTCAAAGACAATAAAATTACCGACACCTTTTATTATTACAAAGTCATCGATGTCGAGGAAGACAGCAACTTCGACATGACAATGAAGAGAGTCGTGGCTAAATTCCGACTTGTAGTGAAAGACCCTACCCCAGAGGATGTGAAGACTATGAAGTTCTACTACACAGGAGGAAGCTCCACCTTCAACGCTCTTACTGGATACGGATGCGTCAACTCCAAACAGACTGAACTGAGAAGCGTGAAAGAGAGTGCCTATACCGAGGAATCATACTACGACATATACACTTTCCCACACGACCCGGAAGAAAGCAAGAAACTGAAGGTGGACATATCTGCCCTGTCGTCGGCAAGCTCATCAAGCGCACTCTTCTCTAAAACCATAAGCAACGTGGCTATATCCCCAAACAAGTTTATATGCTATAAGGGCTATTTCTTCAGCGCAGACCCCGACAACAGCCATGAGTTCACACTCTCGACAACCGACGAATGGCAGTACGAAGAAAACGAATATTAATGATGAACGGGCAACAATAAAAAAAACAACAACCGACCGACTTTAAGCAATGGACCTAAAATCAGTCGGTTTTTTGTATTTATAGAAGTTACAACTGCGGCAGATATTCTACCGAGCGTTGTCGTGCTCATGAATCACAGCCTTTTGAGCGTCGCTGTAGCTGTCCCAGGATGTCTTGTAGCCTTCGTTTCCACCTACAACCTTCATCAATCCGCCCATAATGCCAACCATAAGGTCGTACGTGCCGTTGGATTTGTAGAAGTCAACGAGGTCCTTTCCCATAATGCCGTCAAACATCCATTCCCTGAAGCTCTTTGCCACATCCAGCTTGGCAGCAGCCCTACCCTGCACCTGTGGCGCAGACTGCTGATGAGAGCTCGCCACATTCTGCTGCTGAACGTCAGCTGGCGACATTCTTGCATCAGGATCCTGACGGATGCCCCAATATACATCCTCGTTGTCGAAGCTGCCCTCCGTCATGCAGAGGAACTGTTTGTTGAATATAGGCATGCTGTCGAAGTAATCCGACAGGATTTTTCTCTTTTCCGCCTCCGTGCGGTCGCCGTCGTAGAGCAATTCCAGAATCTTCCTGCGGTCGTCGGACGTGATGAGCACCATTCCCACAGTCTTGTTTTTCACAGGATACACAACGAGGTTGTCCTCGTCGAGGAACATATAGCACGCGTCGTATTTGGGGCTCATTATATAGCTTATGTCGTCGTAGCCATAGACAACGTCTTCTGCCAGCATGCAATTATAGGCGTCGGTTATGGTCATTGTGGCGCAATAGTGAGGGTCGTCGTCATTCATGTCAAGCGTGACGTATACCGACCCCAGCATGTATTCCTTGTCGGGCGACAAAACATTCCAGCAATACTTCTCCATTCTGCTGCCCCATTCGTTCTTGGCGACAACGTTCTCGAAGACGGCATTGGGATACGCTTTGCGGATGTCGGTAAGCAGTTGCACAAACTTTGGCTTTGCGTCGCTCAGGCAACGGTCGAACGTGGACACCGAGATTTTTGTGATTCTGCCATTCTTCTCGTCATAAGATATGGTTGCCAAATCACCATCCAATACGCCCGAAGTGTACTCTCCAATCAGATAAGCCAGATCTTTAGGGTCGTTGTGGGTGAACTCCAGTTTCTTGGCACTCAACTTCTGGCGAAACGCCTGAAGGCTTTCGGCAAAAGAAACTCCGCGGTATGTCATGTGGTGCCCGTCGGCAATATATTGCGCATGGGCATTAATGACTACCGCCATAAAGACGATTAACACAAAGATTTTTTTCATACTTGTCGTTATTTTTATTCATACCATTTTAGTTCTTTACCAATCAAAAAAATCTACCCTTTTCTGATTAAAACACAAAAGTACTCTCCAATTTACCATGCCTCCAGTTTATCCGCTATCTCCGGCATCTTGTCCTTTGTGAACACCGGATTCCTGCCTTCCTTCTTCTGCTTGCGGTAGTCCTGCAGCAGGAACACGGCCTGGCGCGAGAGCAGCACTATGGCCACAAGGTTGCAGAGGGTGAGAAGAGCCATTGTGATGTCGGCAAAGCTCCACGCAAAGTCGAGCGACACCACGGCTCCCGTCATCACCATAGCCGCCACGGCAAGGCGATAGACAAACACGCCGAACTTGGAGTCCTTGATGTACCTCACGTTGGTCTCGCCATAATAGTAGTTGCCGATGATGCTGCTGAAGGCAAAGAGCCATATCATCACAGCCACAAAGGGATTGCCTATGCTTCCTATCTCGTGGGTCAAGGCGTCCTGCGTGAGCTGGATGCCGTTGGAGGCCGACACGTCCACTCCACTCACAAGGATGATGAAGGCCGTGCATGAACACACCACCAATGTGTCGGTGAACACGCCCAACGCCTGTATCAAGCCTTGCTTCACGGGATGGCTCACGGTAGCCACGGCAGCCGCATTAGGCGCACTACCCTCGCCCGCCTCGTTGCTGAAGAGACCGCGCTTGATGCCCTGTATGACGGTAACGCCAAGCACTCCGCCCGCCGCCTGGTTGAATCCGAAGGCGTTCTCCACAATGGTGAGCAGCACCTTGGGCAAAGACGTGATGTTCCACACCACCACGCCCACGGCTATCAGAAGATAGACCACAGCCATCACGGGAACAACGGTTGAGGAGAACTTTGCCACTCTGTGTATGCCGCCAAAGATGATGAGCAGGGTGAGGGCCGTGAGCACCATGCCCATAGTGGCAGGCTCTATGCCGAAGGCCTTCTGCCAAGCCAGGCAGATGGTGTTGCTCTGCACGGAGTTATAGGCAAAGCCGAAGGTGATGATCATCAACACGGCAAAGAGTATGCCCATCCATCCCTTGCCCAGTCCATACTTCATGTAATAGGCTGGTCCGCCATAGAAGGAGGTCTGACCCTTGCGCTTGTACAATTGTGCAAGCGTCGACTCGATGAAGGCCGACGACGAACCCAACAAGGCCAACACCCACATCCAGAACACGGCTCCCGGTCCGCCTATGCTGATGGCTGTTGCCACGCCCGCAAGATTGCCCGTGCCGATTCTGCTTGCCAGCGCCACCACGAATGCCTGAAACGAGGAGATATGCTTCATCTCGCCGTCCACCCTCACGTCCATCGACAGCTCGTCCTGCCCTATCTCCTGGGGATCGACCTTGTCGGGATGCAGCAGCAGCCTCACCATCTCCCTTACGAGACGGAACTGCACGAAACGGGTGCGCAAAGTGAAAAACACGGCACAGCATATCAAAACCGTAATGATGACATACGACCAAAGGAAATCGCTAACCTGAACTAAAACATTCTGTAATAAATCTATCATTCTTATCTACTAAAACCTGTAATAAAAATCTGTATATCTGTTCTTTCCAACTGCAAAATTACTAAATTTCTGTCAAAATTCAGAACTCAAAATTCATTTTTATTATTCGTTTTTTATTAACTTTGTATCGGATTTTTGAACACATCAAAATAGTCCTTAATAACCAAATAAAATTCTTACAAAAAAAATGGGTAATAAAATAACAACAATGGAGCGAGAAATGCAACGTCGCACAGAACTGCTTTTAGGAAACGACAACCTTGAGAAATTACAGTCGGCACGTGTGCTCATCTTCGGCATTGGAGGTGTGGGCTCATGGTGTGTCGAGGCCCTGGTGCGTAGCGGCGTGCGCAACATCACCATCGTGGATAGCGACCGCGTAAGCGTGACCAACTGCAACCGCCAGCTTATGGCCACAAGCCGCACCATCGGACAGGTGAAGGTGGACGCCCTGCGCGACCGTCTGCTCGAGATTAACCCCGACGCCAACATCACGGCTTACCAGAAGATATACGAGGCAAAGACTGCCGACGAGTTCCACATGGAGGAATACGACTACATCATCGACGCCATCGACTCGCTTAAGGACAAGGCCGACCTCATTCTGCGCGCCACCTCGCTTCCCAAGCACATCACATTCATCTCGTCGATGGGTGCCGCCCTCAGGCGCGACCCGTTCATGATACGCAAGGCTGAGTTCTGGAAGGTGAAGGGCGACCCGCTTGCACGAGCCTTGCGCAAGAAATTCAAGAGCATGAAGACTTCTCCAAGCCGTAAGTTCCAATGTGTCTACAGCGAGGAGAAGCCTATGGAGAATATGAGCGACCAGAAACTTGTGGAGCATGAATGGTGCTCAACAAAGGCACAGATCAACGGGTCGCTCTGCCACATCACGGCCTCTTTCGGCATGGCCATAGCTGGCATCGTGATCAACGGCATTATCGACGCGGCAAGCTCGCCACAGCCTGAGCCAACTGCTCAAGCGCCTGAGTAAGGATGCTGCGCGGAGTGCCCACATTCAGGCGCATGAAGCCACGTGCGGCACTCTCCTTCTGATGCAGCTGTCCGTAGGGATTGCCCTCTGTATCAAATATCTCGCCATCGTTGAGCGCCAGTCGGGCTTTGTTGATGAACAAGTCTTGCAGCTCATCGTGGCCGAGACCCAAAGCCCGGCAGTCGAGCCATACGAGGAACGACGACTCGGGGCGCACCACCCTTATGCCCGGGATATGCTCCTTGAAGTATTGTTCCGTGAAGAGGATGTTCCCCTCCACGTAGTCCAGCATCTGCCTTCTCCACTCCTCGCCTTGCTTGAAGGCGGCAATAGTGGCAATAGGCGCAAACACGTTAGGCTCGTTGAACTCGTTGGCCTCCATCCATCCGTAGAAGCGGCGGCGCAGCTCGGGATTTGGCACAATGGCGTAGGAGCTTACAATGCCCGCCATATTGAACGTCTTTGTCGGCGCCTGGAACGTGATGCTTATCTCCTCAGCCTCCTTGCTTACCGTAGCAAACGGAATATGCTTGTGACCGAAGAGTGCAAGGTCGGCATGTATCTCGTCGCTTATAACAATCACGCCATGCTTGTGGCAGATGTGCGCCACGCGCTCGAGAGTGGCTCTGTCCCATTGTATTCCGGCAGGATTGTGAGGGTTGCACAATATCATCATCTTGCAGTCCTGAATGAGCTTCTCCAGACCCTCGAAGTCCATCTTGTAGAACGAGCCATCCTCGGATTCCACCAGTCGGTTTCTCACCACCTCACGGCCGTTCCCCACGGTAGTCATGCGGAACGGATGATACACGGGTGTCTGAATCAGAACCTTGTCGCCCGGCTGCGTCAAGGCATTAATGGCCATGCCTATGCCCTTCACCACTCCTGGCACATAGGTCAGCCATTCCCTCTGCACGTTCCATCCATAATGGTCGGCAATCCATTTGCCCACGGTAGGCCAGTATTCCTTTGGCTCCATGGTGTAGCCGAATATCGGATGCTCCATGCGCTTCTTGATGGCATCCACTACGAACGGGGGAGTCTCAAAATCCATGTCGGCCACCCACAACGGAATCAAGTCGTCGCGTCCGTAACGCTCCTTGAGCACCCCGTGCTTCAAGTCGCCCGACCCCGAACGGTCGATAATCTTGTCAAAATCGTATTTCATAAAAGAAATTTCATAAAAGTAATTTTTTTTCAGAACTCTTATTTCAAAGCCTGCTCAATATCCTCCAACAGGTCCTCCACGTCTTCCAGTCCCATAGACAGACGTATGGTAGTGTCGAGCACATCCATGTTCTTCTTCTCCTCAGGCGTGAAACCCACGAAGATAGTGGAGTAAGGATGAATGGCGAGCGACTTGTTGTCGAACAGGTTTGTGGCTCGGCGTATGAGCTTCAGGCGGTTGATGAAGTCGAAACACTTCTGCTCCGACTCGAGGTCGATGGTGAGCATGGCTCCAATCTTCTCTCCCTGCACCAGACCCGGATAGTTCACACGCTTCACCTCAGGCAGCTTCTGCAAGGCACGTGCGAGGTCCAAGGCATTCTGAGCCTGCTTCTGGTATCGCACGTTGAGCGTCTCCAGTCCGAGAGTCTGCATGTAGGCCACCTGCGGAGTCATATACGAGCCGATGTTGAATAGGAACTCAAATCGTATGCGCTTGTTCACCTGCTCGAAAGTGCCATAATCGAGAATCAGTCCGCCAAGCGAAGTGGCTCCGCCACTAATGTATTTTGTGCTCGACAGCACCTCCACGTCCACTCCCTGCTCGCGTGCGTTGAGTTCCGTGAACGGCACGATAGTAGTGTCCACAATCAAGGGCACTCCGTGCTTGTGTGCCACCTGCGAGAGCTTCTTCAGGTCGACAACCTCCAGTTGCGGATTGGTGATGTATTCGGCGAAGATAAGGCACGCGTCGTCGGCAATCGTGCGGTCCAGAGTCTCGGTATCAGTAAGGTCGGCTATCTGCGCCTTCACGCCCAGTCGGGCCAAGGTCTTGGTAATGAGCGCGTAGGTATTGCCGAAGAGATGGTTCGACGTAACGATGGTCTTGCCCGCCTCGGCAAACACGAGCAGGGCATTAAGAATGGCAGCCATACCCGTGTTCATGGCAAACACATTCTCGGCACCCGAGAGCGCCTTCACGCGGTTCTCGAAATAAGCGACCGTAGGGTTCATCACGCGCGAGTAGTCTGGCTCGAGCACACGTCCGGAGAAAGCCTCCGTCATGTCGTGGGCTGTGTCAAACTCGTAAGCAGCTGTGTTGTACACCGGAAACGACAACGACCCATAGGCGTCGCGCTTCTGAAAAGGGGTTTGAATGGCTTTAGTTTCTTTTCTCATAATATGTTTTTCTTTTCTTACCGCGCAAAATTACAATAAAAGTTTCACATTCCCACCCTACTTTTCAAAGAAAAAACCGTATTTTTGCATAATGAAACAAACAGGCAAAACAATGCTTATCCAATAACCATATCATTACGGATGATATCCGAAACGTTTATAGGAGGAATTATCACATTGTTGAATTGTGTACTTTCCGTCTTACAAAACATTATGCCTCTTGCTGTACCTATTGTATGCACAGCGAAGAACTCTAACAATTCTTTGGGAATTGTTACAGTCTCTCCCTTTTGCAATTTCTTAAAATCATCCTTGTGTATTTCAAATTCACAATTTATGGCGAGTATCATTAGCTTTTGTTGTTCTGTTGAAAACTCAAACTTTACAAAACAAGCTATTTTCTCTCCATTTTCTGCGTATTTGAAATTGATTTCTGTATTCATATCCAACACTTCATTCGGATTGTTGTTTGCCAAAATGGCGAATTGATCCAAATGAATGCCAATCATTCTAAATTTTGTCATATCTTATGCTACGTTCTCAGGTGTCCCGTTGTCGGTAGGACACGAATTTAATTTACATACCATAGAATAATGTTCGGAGTTGTTGCACTCCTTCCATTCTGTAGGCTTTGCGCTTGTCACGGCTATTGTCTTGAACTTACTCAAGCATTCGTCTTCCTTGATGCACTCTTCAACTGGCACGAATTCTATTTGAGGAACCACCCCGAACGCAAGGGCCAATTCAAAAAACTTGGACATACGATGGTCGTAGTCGCCATTAAGCAACTGCGACACATACCCCCTCGACACGCCGAGGTATTCAGCCAGTTGGCTTTTGTTGCGGCCTGTCTCCGCCATAAATTTCTCAGCCTGATTGTAAAGTTCAATTTGGGTTTTTGCTTTCCAATATTCAGGACTTTTCAATACTTTTTCTCTTTTCATAGTGTACCTCATTTTTTTAGAAGCCGTCAAACAATTTGTCTATACGTTTTATGTCTTTGTTCTGCGTTCCCTTATAAGCCCCAAGTACAACAAACACAGATGGTCTTTGCATTATGACATATACGCGTATATCGTCCTTCTTGAATTCATAGACATCATTACGTTTTAATCCTTCTATATGGCGGAATTTTGATTTTGGCAACATAGAAGCCGATAACATGTCCATATAAGAGTATATATTTATTAACTTTTTAATGTCTCTTTGATCCTTTAGATTTTCCAAGAATTCTTGAAACAGATATTTCCCATTTACAGACACTTCTTGAAACTGATAGGTTTTATTGTTTACTGGCTCGAATTTACGTAATTCATATTTATTTGCCATTGTTTTAGTTTTTACTAAACTATTGCAAAGTTAAATATAAAACCAATACCAAACAACTGTTTTTATAATCTTTTGCCACTACTATCGTATTTTTTAACGTTTTCTGCCTATAACATATTTCATGATGCAAGCCATGACGTGAGCGCATGCTGTCCCCACAACAAACAAAAGTGCCATTCCCAACCAACTGTCGGCAAAAGTTGACGCTTCCATGCCAACAGCAACAACCGGAATAACCGACCATCCCTCAATAGTATTCCGGCCATAACCTGGAGAGTATTTCTTTATGAATTGAAACATATTAAATAGTATTTACATTTAGCGTAGGCATCAAGCCTCTTTGTTTTTCAAGCGTAAAAATACAAATAAGACAAACAAGTCGAACTTTTTTCACAAATCCTTTAAGTTGAATTAAACTTGCTGAGGGTGGAATTAAACTCGATTAAATCTTTTCCTACAAAGGTTTGGTGTCGAATGGCAATAAGCCATATTGCAAATCTGTATTCTCCGAAACGCTATCGCCATCACATTCTTCGCCATCCATGAAATTCAACTCTCCTAATGATTTTAACACCTTGAAGTCAACAATATGTCGCTTCCAATCAGCTTTTACGCCGACCAAGTCAAGCTCCTCCCGTCTTGCCCTGCTCATCTGGCAGAACTCATCCGACTGCTCGATGCCAGCAAACTTGCGGTCGCAAAGGTTGGCAGCAATACCAGTAGTCGAGCTTCCGCTGAATGGGTCGAGAATCCAGTCGCCTTTATCCGTACAAGAGAGGATGATACGAGTCGTATGTCCCCGAAATCCATATTCCAAGAATTTATATTTAATTGCAATCGTAATAAATAAAAAACTTTGGCATGATGTTTGCATAATACAAACTACCACTAATCCCTTATGCCAAAAGTTTAACTAATAAGCGGGCAAGCTGAATGTAATGAAGTCAACTTCAAACAAAGAGGCGCAACCGTTTTAAATTCAAAATCAGAATTTATGGAAAAGACTGAATTTTTTGTGTGCAGATGTCATGATGTCAGCCATCAGTTGGTTTTAGAGACTCTTGAAACGGAAGAAAACGAGGAACACGTTGTATACGGATGTTTCCATATCGTTCATCTCGAGTTTTGGGAAAAACTGAAATGTGCCATGAAATATATCTTTGGCAGAAAGTGCAAGGACGGCGATTTCGATGCCTTGTTGTTGCGTCCCGAAGATTCCGACCGACTTGAATGCTTCGCCAACTATTTGGATGATAGCATTTCTGCTCCCGACAAGCAGACCGATCCTTTTCATTTCACATTCTCCAGCACGGACAATGTGTATGAAGTCTCCTTCGATACCTATCAAGACAAGCTCAAAGACGGAAGCATATTGACAGATTCAGAGTTGTCGGTATGTGTGTGGATGAAGCCCGGCAACTTATTCTACAGACTCTACCGCGCCGCCAAGTATCTATCCGGCTATTGCTCCCGTTACGGCGATTTCGACTCTTTTGAGTTTGTGCAGAATGACGCATGGAAACTTCATCGTATGGTGAGCGGATTGAGAGCGTGTTAGGATATTTGCGGCAAACAAGGAATCCAATCCAACATATTCAATCTACGGCAGAGCCAATTCTTTAGGGACTCTGCCGTAGAGAAACTTCTCCAAAGTCTCAAGCGTCTGGTTTGAAAGGTTTATCTCAAGGCAATTAAGATTCTTATAATCAATGGCTTGTTTATGTTGAACCTTATAATCAAAAGTGAACTCGATGATATATTGTTTGTTATCCTCTTGGCACATCATCCACATGCACCATTTTGCCTTGCGCGTTCTCCGCCCATGAAAAAACAAAGTTATTGCTCATATATGCTTTTAGTTATTAAGTTAAAAATACAACCATCATGTGTCAAATCCATATTCCCCGATATTTATATTTCTTTGCAAATGTAAGAAATATAGAATAAAACACAGTATATTTACAGATGAATTGCAAAAAATTTAAACATTATTATAAGGACACTCACAAAATTAATGACTAAAACAATTGTGACATATTGTGCCGATAGCATAAAAAAAACGATATTCTTTACTAATGTTCTGTATAGAATCCAAAATAAAATATTACCTTTGTAGGAGATAGACCGCAACACGGCAATTACAGATTATAATGCTACAAAATATGTTTAGATATATAGAACATAAAAATAAAACTTTCCTTTTCGGAGCATACCGAGGGGAGAACACCTTTACAATATGGCAAAGAAAATATCCAAAAAGAAATGCCCCAATTATCAGTTTTTTATAAAACCGACTATTGACGCTCTATATCAACTGGGCGGTTCTGGCGCAAATTCGGAAATATACAAAAAAGTTATTCAAATAAAAAAACTGCCTGAGGATGTTATTGACGAAATGCATAATTTCACTATGACAGAAGTCGAGTACAAACTCATGTGGGCAAGAACATACCTAAAAAATTATGGTGCTGTAGAAAACAGCAAACAAGGAGTTTGGATATTGACCACAAAAGGTGTAGCTTTGGCAAAACAAGAGGATTTGGATATAAAAGATATTATTCGTTTCACCAACAATAAAAAATGCACAACCAAGAACCATGATTCCGACTTTGATTCCTTTAACGAATCTAAAAGTTGGCGAGAGCAAATAACAGATATTCTTCTCAACATGAGTCCATATGCATTTGAAAAATTGGCTCAAAGATTATTAAGGGAATGTGGATTCTCTGATGTTGAGGTTACCAAAAAAGCTGGTGACGGCGGCATTGATGGTACAGGAAAATTACGAATCAATGGTATCTTCAGTTTCAATGTGGCCTTTCAATGTAAAAGGTATAAAGGCGCTGTAGGAGCACCCGAGATAAGAGATTTTCGTGGTTCTTTAAGCACAAATATCGAAAAAGGTGTTTTGATAACTACTGGCTCTTTTACACGTGCAGCTCTTGAGGAAGCCTCAAGCGAAGGTAAAAGGCTTATAGACTTGATGGATGGTGAAGATTTAATAAATAAGTTGGCTGAATATGGAATCGGGCTGAACGAAGTCAAGTCATATGAGGTTGACATGGATTTCTTTAATTCTTTAAATGATGATTGACTCTAAAACAATAAATGAAGACTTTGTGAAGTCTGTTGTAGGAAAAACGATTAAGATAAACATCGTTTTTGACTACAATAACATTATATTGCATAATTATGACACCTTAGTGGAGAATATTATGCAAGAATGGCTTGAAGGGTGGCTTCGTCATAACGGCATAGAATATGCTCCGAATGATAACACTCAGATGCCTCCCGATGTATTTCTTGACCCACAAGACAAGAAACACAACCTTATGGAAGTAAAAGCCTTTAACTATAATGCAAGCCCCAGTTTCGACATAGCCGATTTCCGAATGTACGAACGGGAGATTAAGGAGAAGCCTTGGATGCTTGACGTTGACTATCTGGTCTTTGGTTATGACATGAGCAAGGATGGCGAGGTAACTGTCAAGAATCTTTGGCTTAAGAAAGTCTGGGAGATTTGTCGTCCTATGGCATCAGGTTCTGGCAAAAATAAGGTTGTCTGGCCATTAAACCTGCAAATCAAACAGGGCGTAGTGCATAAAATACGTCCTGCCAAGTGGTATGGCGTTTCAAGGAGTTTCAGAACCTTTGAGTGCATAGAGGACTTCCTTTCGGCAGTTGAAGAGACTGTCTACAAGAATAAGGACACGCGTGACGATGGACCAAGCTGGCTTGACGGCACTCTACGAAACTACGAAGCATTCTATGGCAAGAGGCTACGAGTGCCACGATGGTATGAAATCGAAGACAAGTATTACTTGAAATAAACATTTCAGACATTAACAATATTTAAGGCGGAATTTTTTCGACTATTTTTGTTTTTTTTGATTGACATATAAAAATAAACTGCTAATTTTGCGGATGTGCAACATCAATTACACGAGATTCTGTGGTGCTAATAATTGACGGAGTCTGATTGGCATATAGAATCGTGTGATTGATGTCATAGGTATAGTAAATGACCAAATCACATGATTTCAATCCTATATTTCATGGAATAATGAGGTCAATATACCTTAAACCAAAGGAAGTAGCTGAAAATCAAGAACCTTAAAAATAACCCGGTAATTTTATCAAATTTTATTCTATCTTTTAATTATAATTGATTACTTTTGTATTCGATTTTAAACAGCAGCTTTCCGTTTTTAGCGTTTAGTTGCCAAATCTTAAACTATAATTAAAAACAATTATAAACTACAAATCACCCATGAACAAAGAGAATTCCCTGTATGCCATCTACAAATACGACTTTCACAAGAACAATGAGCCTACCGTTCAGTCTGTGGCGAATGGCGCCGACGGCAACAAGAACATCAGGATTGCCCAAACGTGCTTCGCAAGCCTGTTCGACAAAAACTCGATTGACAACCTTGCCAAGTCGAACAAGAAGGGAGACGTCACCCGACTGCCAAACGACGTGATGGCCAAACAGGGCGACATATACATCTGGCGCGTGAACAACAGCCAGCTGAAGGACTGGTGGACACGCAACGGCAAGGACAGCCACGGCATCGACAACTACGAGAAGCAGGAGATAGAGTCGAATCCCTACTGCCACGTGCTTATCGACAACAGGCCCGGACATTGCATCATGGCCATCGAGAAATCATCGGCATGGGGCAGCAAGCCCGACATGCTGCGCGACATGCTGCTAGACAACTTCAACCGCATTCTTGTCGACCGCTACGACCTGAGGATGCGCATAGAGTCGCGTATGAACCCTACCGACATCTGGCAGTTCATGCGCGAGCGCATCTACGACCATGGCGACTATATACGCAGGATATCGTTCGTGTTCCAAAACCCGAAGAAGGTGAACAAGACCAATGCCATTGAGGTGAAGTCGGCACGACTGAGGGCCATGATTAACACCGTCAAGATTTCGGATGCCATAAAAGGATTCTTCACTATGGAATTCGACCAAAGCAACAAGGGCAAACTGTCGAAGAAGAACAAGGACCTGGCCGAGATGATAAGACTGTGCGGCGAGAACGGCTACGACATCTGCATCTCTTTCAAGGACTTCAAAACCTACCGCATCAACGACTACGTCAAGGCTTTCTTTCCCATGACCACCGGCATGCTCAACGACTTTGGCAACGGAATGACCAACTTCGACGGAAGGTCAAGACTGGAGGAGTGGTTTGACATTGTGGAAGAAAAAACTAAAGATTACGTGAATGAGACAGAGGTTCCAAAACGCAGAAATAGAATTCGTTAGTGAATACTACGCCGACAACGAGCTCTACAAGGCGGTGGGCAGCATAGGAGCGCAGCTGGAGGCAGAGCTGTCGGAGTTTGGATTGTGCCCCGAAGAGTGCTTCGCCGAGACAATGGAGCTGCTGTCGCTCATCAGCGAAAAAGGACGCGACGTGCTCGACAGTCTGCCCAGCCTTTGGCTCGGCAAATACAACGAATTCCGACGCTTCGACCGACGCGTAAGCCCTGAGGAGCATCGCAAGGCCGTGGGCATAGTGTTCTGCTTTGCGGCCCTGGCCACCGACAGCAGCCGCCACTCGTTCTACCGCTACCAGCTTTCGGAAGAACTGATGTCTGTCGTGGCTGCCAACAAGTTTGAGGGATGGGACGACACACTCAACCGCATATTCTCCGTGCCCCTGCCCGACGGATGGTTCGACAGCCTGCTTGAGCAGCAGACGTGGCAGGGCGACGTGATAAGCCGGATGTCGCAGCACGTGGACAATATGCACCGGCTGGCTCCCAATGCCAACCTGACCTTGCAGATAGTGAAAGAGCAGCACAATTCGGGCTGCAACCAGTTTATGGGCGAGGTGAAGAACCCTAAATTTTTAACACCAGCAGAAGATGAAGCAATTTGACCAAGACTCCGACGACATGCAGCCCGCCAACGGACGCAAGCCTACATACATCAAGGAGCAGCACAACTACAACTGCCAGCAGTTCTTCGGGAATATATCCAACTGCACCTTCACTATGCCGCCGGCTCCTACAGCCGCAAGCAATAGCCGCAGAAGTGAGAAGAAGCCAAAGAAGACTGCCACGGCGGCGACAAGCGAGAAGCCAATGACGATAAAATACTTCAAACATGGCAACAACGGCTTGCTAGAGAAGCAAAAGCATAGGGTGTATATTCTGTACCGGAAATGGACGGAATGGGGGAGGCCGTCCGAAAACCTATTAGGATAGTGAACAGCTTATTTGGGTAAACT
>OQVS01001011.1_pt1 | contig 19481 bp, 18 predicted proteins | sample 1691601 | NCBI WGS metagenome assembly OQVS01 (sample SAMN03418268, study PRJEB22391) | human gut metagenome | biome: human-gut; feature: organic feature; material: feces | host: Homo sapiens | place: Tanzania | collected 2013-01
CATATGTTATATCCTGCCATGATACCTTAGATACTCCTTTTGCTTGTTCTTGCAGGTATTGCTCGTATTCATAAAGGAAGTATCGCAAGCCCGTCCAATCGAAGAAACCGTTTTCCTTGTTCAGAGAATAACGCATATTATTTTCAAAGAGATTTACATTAATAACATCATTCGTCAAATCTTTAATTCCACGGATGATATCCTTGAGATGTTTCTCTTCTTTTTTATGTTTATGGTAAGAATTTGCAAATCCATAAATGATACTATTCTTTGCGTCTGTTCTAAGTGCTGAAATATTATTAGCCATGAAGCAAAACCTCTCCATGACTTTCATATATTCCAAAACAGTATTGAAATCCTCTTGATTTGCTTCCAATCTTGTCAATATGCCCATCGTAAGAGGCTGGAATCCTCTCCAACCCAAGCGATGCATTCTGACAATCCAAATCTTTATTTCTTCCGAATATGGAGTTTCTTCAATATTTCTCATATAGAACCAAGTCTTTACGCACTCTTGCAGACTTCTTATATACTCAATTACATCGGAAGAGGTTAATGGGGTTTCGGCATTCAAAACATGATTGACTGTAAATTCTTCTTTAAGCAGAAAATCAATGAACGATTTATCTCTGCTATAAAAATAGTACATTATCCAATGATTTTTCAAGAAATCATCTTCATCCAACGGTTGTTGAGGATTCTTTCCCAGATACTCATATACCGTTGCCCATACATTATTGATTTCTTTTCGCAAATCATAGCGTTGCACATCACTACTATTCGGAATAATCGTAGATAAGTAGATCAACCTGTTCTTCAATAATTCAAAGACCGACAACTGTTTTCCCCTGTTGTTCATCGTTTCAAAGGTTACGAAAACATCTGCCGGGTTTTCAATCTCGTAATAATTGAAGGTTAATTGATTTACAATCTTTTTGAAGAGGACTTGCTTCTTTTGCTCATCAAAAGACTTCAATTTGTCGGAAAAGAATTTTTTCGCATTCGACAAATTCAGAGTGTATAAGTTCTCGGAATATTTGTCTGCCGAATAAGAATACTGTTCAAGCACCTTCGTTTTGAAAAACTCATCGCTCGGATTATCCGTTTCATAACCGAACTTGAAAGAGTTGTGCGTATCGTCCAATCGTTCATAGAGAAACAGTTCTTTCCAATACTCTTTTGATTTGGAATTGATATTACCCTCGCCTTTCAACAATTCGTTCAGGAGGATTATCAGAGTAGTCAATCTTTGTTGACCATCTATTACGTAAAAAGGCTTGTCTCCTCTTTCTATCAACCATTGGTCATCTTTCCATCTGTCACCGCCTACATCATTTACCGGCTCAACGGTCAGCATGCCCGTATAATGTTTCCTTGTCTCATCGAGATTTTGAAGATCCTCCCACAAATCTTCCAGTTGAGACTTGTTCCAAGAGTACCCTCTTTGGAAATCCGGAATGCGGAATATCCTATCTTTGAATATATCCCGCAATGTGAATAATTTGTTACTCATTAGATATTATTTGTTTTATCTCCGCCCAAGTCCCAAAGACGATTTGTATTTTGCGGACTTTGCCCGCTTTGTTTTTTCCATTTACGTACGGACATAAAAAATCGTGGGACTTTATTTCTCTTATTGGTTTCTCGAGGTTCTGGACTACCTAATTCTCCAAATAAGCAAAGCCCACGAAATAAATCGTGAGCGTTTACAGCCTACTTTTTTGGAGAACTTCGTGAAATTGTCCAGATTTCAAGAAACCAAAATCTAAGCAAAAACGCTTTAATATGTCATATAAATACGTACTGAATCAATGTAAACTCTTTTCTTCTGTTGCCTCCTTTCTGTAATGGTTTGATTTCAATTTGCAAAAGTATGAATTTTTCATGGTTCAATGCACACAATCAAGAGAAAAAGTAGAGAGAAGTAAAGAATGGTAGAGAGGAAACGAACACATACTATGACGAATTTCTCGGAATCGGAGTAGAGAGAATATGAACAGACTTAATGACAACCTGCCAAAGAAATCTTCCCTTGAGAAGGGGGACAAAAACAAACAACACAATAGTCCACTTGGAACTCAGTTCTTTTACTCCTCTTGAATGTTTTTGCTCCAACTTTGCAACTACAATAAAGGGTAGCCGTGTTTACGAGTTGGATTTAGCAATGAACTTTTCGTAAGGATCTAATATGTCATCCTCCGATATGCTTTTCAAGAGCTTTGCTTCATTGGATGGTGGCAACTTTGGATATATGGCATCCATCGTTTTACGCAAACACTCGACGACATACCTGATTTCTTCTATTTTATACTGATTCTTGAAGTCCTCTAATATTGGTCTAATACTATCATAAAGATAATATGCACAATCCTCGATTTTGTCTTTTGTAATAAATTTATTGATTGTGCTTTCAATTCTACTGAAATCTGTTTTGGGAGAGTACGGGCAATCTTCCTCAAAATGGATATAGGTGTTGAAGCCCTTAGGAGTTAATAGAACCCAATTCTTCATATCTGAACCTCCTGAACCACGTTTCCATCTTCCGAGTCTGTTCTTTGCTTCTCTGATTATTCTGACGGACGGAAATAAGAAAATACTTTTGGTTGAGAAAGGAACGCCGTTCCATTCCATCGCACGAGTGTGCTTATCTTTCTCTTTTAACTTGCCTTTTTCAAGATTGAATGATTTGCAGTTGAGTTTTAGTTCTACGGGTAATAATCGTCTGTTGGAAAATTTGCGTTCGGTACAGTCAAATGAAGCGATTCCTATTACCAAATCCATGGTGCAATCTTTATCTCCACTTTTGCCTGTATTCCTTTCAATCTCATCTACATCAAAGGATTGCATTTTTAGAATACGTTTTTTATCGAAGCCAAAATCTTTATTACCGCTATCCTTTTGTACTATTTCTTCAAAAGTGCATTTGTAGTTCTTGTAAGTACGGCAACTGCTTAATACATCTTCGCAATATACAACATTGTCAATCTTCTTCTTATCAATCTTCGCCATACTCTTCTATCCTTGTAAGTGCAATGTTGAACGAATCGAATATTTCGCCTATGGAGTCTTGTTTCTCAAAGATGTACCGGAAGTTGTCTTTTTCGCAGGCTTTGGCAAAATAAAAATTTGTGCGGTCTGCAATTCCTTCTTTACGGGATATGGAGTCTATGGCTGCAATCATATCGGGATTATGGCTTGAAAGGACTATTTTAACGCCAAGTTGCTTTTGAACCAACACCAACATACGAGCATATTCCACAATCCATTTAGGGTGCAAATGAGCTTCCGGTTCGTCTATTATCAGCAGCGTATCTTTGCGAAGGTATCCGTTTTCGAGCAGTCGGGCAAGGTAAGCGAATGAAATAAGACCTGTAGCCGCTTGTTTGAGCGGAATTTCAAGACCATCATTTCTATGATATAAGAATCGTTTGCTACCCCAAAGAGTTTCATCCATGTCAATACCTCCGGACAATATAAGACGAAACCTCATCGATAACAGTCTTTCCTCTTTTGTCATTTTGTCGATGGGTTCCTCCAAATATGAATGGAAATCGGAATTATTATCCAAATACTCCATTACTTCATACGTCTTGTAATAGATCGCATGCTTGATTGTGAAAAGCTGATTGAAACGATTTCGCTCTATCATCTCAATATTATCTTCGGATAAATTGAAACAATGTATATCTATACTTAATTCCTCGTCTATATTCGCTAATAATTCGAGGAATACTTTCCGGCTTCGACTTACTTTTTTTTCTTCTGCTGTTTCTACTATCTTTTCTACACCATCGATAAGCGTTTGACAGATATTTTCTACCAACTGCAAATCATCAATTTCTTTGTTCTCTATGCTGAAAAGAGTTGCCAAGCGTTTTCGTAAAAATGTGCCGGTTTTAGCATTTTCAAAAGCCTCTATCAATTTTGGTCGATAGCTTTTTATTGCATCTATTGTATATTTTGCTGTTTCTGTAAGATCTTTATGGTAAGATGCCTGCCTTATTTTTGTCTCCCATTCAGACATAGATATTATTCCACGACGTAGTATAATTCCGTCAATTCTTCTGAGTGAAGAAACAACTTCTTTTATCTTTTTTATTGCTTCTCTGTCAATCAATAGCTCATACTCTGTCAATACTTTTGTTATATCGTACAGAACTCTTGACAATGTACTTTTGCCTCTGCCGTTTTCACCGGTAAGAACGGTAATGCCGTCGATTTCTATTTTTGCTTTCTTTACAGCCCGATAGTCGGACAGAGAATATACATATCTGCTCATCTTCTGTTACTTGTTTTTGTTGTTTACCTAACGCTGTATATACGTGTAGGATATCAGTAAGTTTTCTCGAAGCAAAGGTACAAAACAATTTGAATATAAGGTGTGGTTATGAAGAGAAATGCTTTGTTGAACTTTTTACAGAGCTAAATTTCTAACAAAGAGAGCTTTGAGGAAATATCAATGTGCGAGAATTGGAATAATCGGCATTTTCATGATTGTTCTCCGCCGGTGGCTTCGCCAGAGATTGGAGTTTTCCGCTTACTTCCTTTACATTCTTTATCATTTCAGCCCTTTCGCAAGCATTGCAAATTAACCATTTTCAATTCTTTTAACTTCACAGCTCACGAATTTTTCGTCGGAGGGAGTTTACTCTCGAAATTTTCCGAGTATTCAAGGGCTAAGCAAAGGGTTATATTTCAACACCTTGCAAACATATCGAAAACCGACCGAAAAAAGATGGCGTTTTGACGGTCGAAAGACGGCGTCTTTTTCCAAGAAAACGAAGAGTTGTCAGTGCTAAAACGAAGTCTTTCGAGTCAAAAGACTTCGTTTTCTTCTGAAAAAACGCCGTATTTTTCTCAATGGCGTCTCTTTTATCTTCCGAAAAGTGTGATTTTGGTCGAAAACAAGCCCGAAACAGGATGAAAATTCCGCAGACCTACCTGTTTTGCATTCTTGTTTTGTTGTTAGGAAAATGGGGATATTGTATTTCGGATTTCGTTAATCGATTGAACAAAATGGGAAATTGCTTTCTCACGGTGAGTGGTTCGGAAAGATGACAATGGTTTTGTTTGCTTTTTGTTTTGACGTGATTACGGTAGAAAAGGGCAAAAAGGCAGTAAAACACCCGTGTTCGGATTTTTTCGTACCTTTGCAGTCTGTATAACTAATAACGAAGTATATGAGTTTGAAAATCGCAGTGTTGGCAAAGCAAGTGCCTGATACTCGTAACGTGGGTAAAGATGCAATGACGGAAGAGGGTACGGTAAATCGTGCTGCCTTGCCGGCTATTTTTAATCCCGAAGATTTGAATGCTTTGGAGATGGCTTTATATATAAAGGATATTGTTCCTCAAACAGAGGTGTATGTTTTGACAATGGGGCCGGTGAGAGCCGCAGAGATAATTCGTCAATCCTTATACCGCGGAGCTGATGGCGGTTTTGTAATTTCCGATCGCAAGGTTGCCGGCAGTGATACTTTGGCGACTTCTTACACCATCAGTCAGGGCGTAAAGAAACTCGGCAAGGTCGATTTGGTTTTTGCAGGACGTCAAGCCATCGATGGTGATACGGCTCAGGTCGGACCGCAAACGGCTGAGAAGTTGAATATGCCGCAGATTACATACGCCGAAGAGGTGATATGTGCAGATGAAAAGAAAATACGTATAAAGAGACGTTTGGAACGCGGAGTGGAAGAGGTGGAATGTGCTTATCCTTGTTTGGTAACGGTGGGTTCTTCTGCACCGGACTGCCGTTTTCCTATCGCAAAACAACTGATGAAATATAAGAATGCTTTGACGGAAGCCGAAGCTGCCGAAATGAAAAAGGATTGCAGCGATATGTTTTCCAAGAAACCGTATTTGAAAATCGGTCTTTGGAGTGCTGCGGACATAGAAGCGGAGGATAGTCGTCTCGGATTGAGCGGTTCTCCTACAAAGGTTAAGAAAATAGATAATGTTGTCCTTACTGCAAAAGAAAGCATAGAGGTCGATCCAACGGATGAGGGTTTGGATAATTTAGTCAAGGATTTGATTGCTTCACACATCATCGGTTAGTTATCAGTGTTTAACAATAAAGAATATCAGAGATGAACAACATATTTGTATATTGCGAGCTTACGGAAGAACGTACCATTGCCGATGTGAGCTTGGAACTTTTGAGCAAAGCGAGAAAATTGGCAGATAATCTGCAATGCCAAGTTGAAGCAATAGTGATAGGAGAGTCTGCGGAGAAACTCGAAGAGACCTTGTTTCCATACGGTGTGGATATAATAAACTATGCAAAAGACGAGAGATTATTCCCTTACACTACTTTACCTCATTTTGCGATTGTAACCAAACTTTTGAAAGAAAAAGAGGCTCAGATATGCCTTTTCGGAGCAACTTGCATAGGCAGGGACTTGGCACCGAGAGTATCCTCTTACCTTAAATGCGGATTGACAGCAGACTGCACAAGTTTGGAAATAGGTTCTCATGAAGACAAAAAGGCAGGCAAGGTTTATGACAAACTCCTATATCAGATACGTCCGGCTTTCGGAGGTAATATAGTGGCGACGATAGTCAACCCCGAGACTCGCCCGCAAATGGCGACGGTCAGAGAAGGTGTCATGAAGAAAGAAATACACGATGCCTCTTACAAAGGAGAGTTGCAAATCTTGGACGTGGCGAAATATGTCGGTGAAAGCGATTTCTGTGTAAAGATTTTGGCAAGAGAAATCGAGGAGCAGAAAATCAATATAAAGAATGCACAAATCGTTGTCATAGGAGGATACGGCATGGCAAACGGAAAGGACGGATTTAAGTTGATACATGAACTTGCCGATGTGCTTGGCGGAGAAGTGGGAGCAACAAGGGCAGCTGTCGATGCAGGTATGACGGAACATGAACGTCAGGTCGGACAAACGGGAGTAACCATTCGTCCCAAGCTATGTATAGCCTGCGGAGTATCGGGTGCAGTTCAACACCGCGCAGGTATGGAACAATCTGCCAAGATTATTTCCATAAACACCGATTCCAATGCTCCGATAAACGCCATTGCCGATTACAAGATTATTGGTGATGCTTTTGAAATCCTTCCAAAGCTTATAAAGCATTATAAGGACAATACCAAATAATCATATTTGTAAACATAAGAACAGATTGAATCATGGGTAATTTTTTCACAGATAACGAAAGATTGAAGTTTCATCTTCATCACGATTTGATGCAGGAAATCATTCGCTTGAAGGAGAGAGACTATGCAGATAAAGACAAATACGATTTCGCACCGGAGAACTTTGAAGATGCTTTGGACTCATACGAAAAAGTATTGGAGATAATAGGCGAAATAACTGCCGATGTATTGGCAGAAAACGCAAAGGACGTCGATGCGGAAGGTCCCAAAATAGAGGACAATGCCATTATATATGCCAAAGGCACTCAAAAAAATCACGAGGCTTTGAAGAATGCAGGTTTGTACGGCATGAGTCTTCCTCGTCAGTACGGAGGATTGAATTTCTCTTACGTTCCTTACGTAATGGCGGCTGAAATCGTATCACGCGGAGACTGTGGCTTTGCCAATATATGGGGCTTGCAGGACTGTGCAGAAACGATATATGAGTTCGGTTCGGAAGAAATAAAAAACGAATATCTTCCGAGAATAAACAAAGGTGCCACTTGTTCGATGGACTTGACCGAACCGGATGCGGGAAGCGACCTTCAAGCCGTACGTTTGAAAGCAACCTACGATGAGGAAGCCGGAGTTTGGCGTTTGAACGGAGTGAAGCGTTTCATCACGAACGGAGATGCAGACATCAAATTGGTACTTGCACGAAGCGAAGAGGGTACAACGGACGGCAGAGGATTGAGCTACTTCGTTTATGACAGGGCAAACAAAGCCGTAACCGTAAGAAGAATAGAAAACAAACTCGGAATAAAAGGTTCTCCTACCGCAGAATTGGTATTCAACAATGCTCCTGCACAAATAGTTGGCGACAGAAAGCTCGGCTTGATAAAGTATGTGATGAGTCTTATGAACGGAGCAAGGCTCGGAGTGGGAGCTCAATCCGTCGGATTGGCAGAAGCAGCATACAGAGAAGCTGTTAAGTATGCTCATGAAAGAGAACAGTTCGGTAAACCGATAGCAGACTTTGCTCAAGTCTATGAAATGCTTGGCAACATGAGGGCAAAGACCGATGCAATAAGAACATTGCTTTACGAAACGGCTCGTCAGGTCGATATGTACAAGTCTTTGGATGCCATTTCCCGTGAAAGGAAAATAACCCCCGAGGAGAAACAGTTGCTTAAAGCCCATTCGAGATTGGCAGATGCCTTGACACCTATGTTGAAATTGTTCTCTTCTGAATATGCAAATCAAATAGCATACGACTGCATTCAGGTTCACGGCGGCAGCGGCTTCATGAAAGATTATGCTTGCGAAAGATTGTACAGAGACGCAAGAATTCTGACCATATACGAAGGCACTTCTCAGTTGCAGGTCGTTGCAGCAATCAAGGGCGTTACCTCCGGAGTATATGCAAACAGAATAAAGGAATACGAAACCGTTGAGGTATCGGGCGAATTGGCAGAAATGAGAAAAACGCTCGTAGCTTTGAGAGAACGTTACGAGGCAACGGTGGAGAAAGCCAAAGAATTGGGTACGGCAAGTGAAGCATTCGATTTTCTTTCGAGACGATTGGTCGAGATGGCAGGTTATCTTATCATGAGCAACCTCCTTGTCAATGACTCGCAAAAGGAAGCAGGCTTCATTCAATCGGCTCGCATAATGACACAAATGGCACAAAGCGAGATTGAGAAAGCCGCATGTTACATAGACAACTTCAATCCCGATATATTGCAAGACTACAAGGCTTGTTTATAACGGGTGAGTTTTTCATAACGTTTTATTTTGGTTTGACTGCGGCGGAGGAAATCTCCGCCGTTTCTTCTTTCGAGGAATATTTCCGCTAAGAGAAACGAATGAAACAATAATCTTTCCGAAATGACAGACAAAAACAAAATCATCATCGATACTTATCTCTCTCCTTGCGGTGAGTTGTTGCTCGGTTCTTACGAGGGAAAACTCTGTCTTTGCGATTGGAATGTACCAGACCGCAGAGAGAAAACCGATAAACGAATAATGGCAGGGCTTGATGCCGAATATATGCAAGGTTCATCGGAAGTCTTGCAACTCGCAAAGGGTATGCTCGACGAATATTTCGCAAGACAACGCAGGACATTCGACATACCGTTGCTCTTTGTCGGCTCGGATTTTCAGAAACAAGTCTGGGAAACTCTGCAAGGCATACCATACGGCAGCTGCCGTTCGTATTCGGACTTGGCTGCAAGCATAGGTAATCCGAAAGCGGTGCGAGCCGTGGCAGCAGCCAACGGAGCCAACGCCATATCGATTATCGTACCCTGTCACAGAGTAATAGGCACAGACGGAAGCCTCACAGGCTATGCAGGAGGCTTGCAAGCCAAGCGATTTTTACTCAACTTGGAAACAGGCAATAAACATCTCGCATTATGAATGCCGAAACCGATAAATTCCAAGATGAAGTTTGTTGCGTGGTTGCTCAAATCCCTTACGGCAAAGTATTGACCTACGGACAAGTGGCTTATTTGGCAGGAAAGCCTCGCAATTCGAGGCAGACAGGGCATATCCTCAGCATCTTTCCTGCCTCATTGAATCTCCCTTGCCACAGAGTAGTCAACAGTCTCGGTCGCACTGCTCCATGTTTCAGCGAACAACGTACACTCTTGGAAGCGGAAGGCATTACTTTCAAGTCTAATGGGTGTGTCGATATGAGGAAACACCTATGGCATTTTGAAGAAGAAATCTGAGCTGTATCAGCACAGCAAAATAAAACACCATTTGGAAAAACAGTAATGAAGAAACAATATTTGCAATGAAGTTTAAGGTTGGTATAGGTTATGATGTTCACCGTTTGGAAGAGGGAGAACATCTCGTGTTGGGAGGGATTGATGTTCCCTCTCCTTTGAGCAGTGTGGGACATTCCGATGCGGATTGTCTGATACATGCAATCATCGATGCTCTTTTGGGTGCTGCAAACCTTAGAGACATAGGTTTCCAATATCCGGACAGCAAGGCGGAATACAAGGGTATCGATTCCAAACGACTGTTGAAAGACAGCTTCGAGAAAGTCCGCAACAAGGGTTATTCGATAGAGAACATAGACTCGACGGTCTGCCTCCAAAGTCCGAAAATCGGCAAATACATAGAAGAAATGAAGCAAACACTGTCTGCCATTCTCGATTTGGATACGGAGGACATAAGCATAAAAGCCACAACGACCGAAAAACTCGGTTTCGTGGGCAAAAGCGAGGGTATAGCTGCATACGCCGTTTGTCTTCTGTCAAAGGGGAAATAAAACATAAGAGAAAATCTATATGTCGGTTCGCATATTCATTACTGCGGATCGACATCCGTGATTATCCGAACATGGTTTTTCGGAACGGAGGCATACATCTCTTCGTTCAAACGAAGTATGGCTTGCTTGGCTTTGGCGTATGATAGGTTTCTTTCGAGTTTCAGGATTATGTTCTTGATGTAGAAGTTCCTTATACGACTGATAGGAGGATATTCGGGACCTAAAATACGCCCGCCGAATATACCCCGCAATTTCTCTGTGTATGTATCGGCAAAGCTATCCAACTCCTTGCAATCCCTGCATTGCAGACTTATCCGCAAGAGATGGTAAAATGGCGGATAGCGAAAGAGCTTGCGTTCCACAATCTGCTTGTTGTACATAGCTTCATAGTTGTAAGCACAGACGTCTTTGAAGACGGGGTGAAGAGGATTGAAGGTTTGAATGATTACTCTGCCTTTTTCCTTGCTTCTTCCTGCCCTTCCGGCAAGTTGGGTCAGCAAAGAGAAGCAGCGTTCGTAAGATCGGAAATCCGGATAGTTCAACATGCTGTCCGCATCTATTATCCCCACCAAGCCTACATTGGCAAAATCAAAGCCCTTGCTCACAAGTTGAGTGCCGCATAGAATATCCGTCTTGCCATTACCGAAATCATCTATGATTTTTTGGTAAGCTCCTTTGTTGCGAATGCTGTCTGCGTCCATTCTTGCCACTGTCGCATTCGGGAAATACCTTTGGGCTTCTTCCTCTAACTTTTCGCTTCCGCTGCCTGTCATTCTCACCGCACGACTTCCGCATTGCGGACACTCCGAAACCACGGGTAAGGTTTCTCCGCAGTAATGACAATTCAGCATACCGCCGTGCTTATGCACCGTAAGGGACACATCGCAGTTCGGACACTTGGCGGTCCAACCACAAACATCGCAACGAAGCGAAGATGCAAAGCCTCTGAGATTTCGGAAAAGTATAACCTGTCTGCCGCTTTGCAAAGTATTTTCAATGTTCCTGTAAAGAAGTTCGGAAAAGATGGAATACATGCTGTGTTGCTTGTAGTCCTGTCTCAAATCAGCCAAAAGAATTTCGGGCAACTCATAACCGGCATAACGTTTCGTCAACTTGGCATAGGCGAAACGCTCAGTCTGTGCATTGAAGAAAGACTCCACGGAAGGCGTTGCAGAACCGAGGACAACCTTTACGCCTGCGGTTTGAGCAAGATAAAGAGCTGCATCTTTGGCATTGTATCTTGGTGCAGGTTCTGTTTGTTTGAAACCGCTGTCATGCTCTTCATCTACAATCACAAGCCCGAGATTGGAAAACGGAAGGAAGATGGAGGAACGCGAACCTATGATTATGCGGTAGCTTTCAGCCATATCCTCGCTTTTTACCTTATGCCATATCTCCACCCTCTCGTCCTTGGAGAAGCGGCTGTGATAAACTCCAACCTTTTTCCCGAAATATTTTTCCAAACGATTGATAAGATGAGCCGTAAGGGCGATTTCAGGGAGGAGATACAGGACTTGTTTCCCCTCTTCAAGCATTCGTGCAATCAATTTGATATAAACTTCCGTCTTTCCACTGCCTGTAACCCCGTGAAGCAAACTTACGTTCTTCGTATTCCATGATTGAGTAATTCGATTGTATGCTTCACTTTGTTCGTCATTAAGAATTATTGCCTCGCTATCGGCAATCTCCCGATTTACTGCGAGCCTGCTGCATGCCGAACGCTCTATTGACAATATGCCTTTCCTGATTAAGGTCTGTATTGAACTTGGAGAGTTTTCCCTTTGGAAGTCCGAACGCTTCACTATGCCGCTTTTCTGTTCTGCAACTATAAACCTCATCAACGTTTCCAACTGTGAAGCACAGTTTTTTCGGCTTTCCAATTCTTTAATCCTGCATTGCAGTTGCTCCTTGCCCCTGCATTCTTCACCGAAGACCAAATAATCCTCTGTCTTGGGGCTGTATCGGTCATACAACTGCTCATCTGCAATAAGTACCTGCCTTTCCATCAAGCCTGTAATAAGCGGCAGAATATGTAAGTCGCCGATATGAGCGGCTATTTTATCGACATCGGTGTTTTTTTTTGCCGCAACGAATTTCAGAATTCTTATTTCCTTATCCGAAAAGCCCGTTGTATCTCCCGTGAAATCGGGAGACAGCAAGAGCTTTGTTTCACTTTTCAATCTGAATGCGGCAGGCAGACCCGCAAGCATTACATCGCCTATATAGCAAGCGTAATAATCGGCAATCCATTGCCAAAAGGAAAGATTTTCTTGGGAAATAACGGCTTCTCTGTCTATGAGTTCCAAGATGAATTTCACGCTTTGCACTCGTGGAACCCTGTTATGCAACTCTGCAACCAAAGCACTGTAAATTCTTTTGTTGCCGAACTGAACCGCTACCCTGCAACCAATCTTCACCTGCCCTTGCAAATCGGTCGGAATACGATAAGTGAACGTCCGTGGCAAGTGAAGCGGCAATATAACTTCACAAAACATCAGCGTCTTTGTGTTTCCGATTTGTCAAAAGGCTGTAAAGCATGTTATTTCTCAAAAATCAACAATACCTTATCGTCTTTCAGCAACATCAAAGTATCATTCTGCACGGTGAAAGAGTTAACCTTGTCGAGTAATTGCAGATACCTGTCTTCCAAATTCATGTCCTGTTGCGGGCAAGCCATCAATGTACAAGCCATTTGTTTGAAAGAAAGTTTGTTTTTCTTGGTTGCGAACTTACCGAAGTAGCGATTGCAACCCGAAAAGCCGCTTACATTTTCCGGTTCCGAAGTAAGCAAGAGGGTTATAGGCTCACAACCCTCTTCATATTTCATATTCTTGGAACCCATCTTCACAAGCCTCCATTCATTGTTGAAAAGCATTGTGTCATCTGCCTTTACGACTTTCTCTTTCTTGCTGAGCGAACATGCAGACAGCAAAATAAATACTCCGATAAAGCCTAAGAAATTCCGTAATCCGATTTTAATCATATCAACTTACTTTGCCAGACTTTCAAAATACCCGTCCAATAATTTTTGTGCTGCCATGTATGCAGAGATGCGGTCTTCCAATACATCGTTTTTCAGTTTCTCCAAACGTTCTTCAACGAAAGATGAATCATAGAAGCGTTCCGTAAGAGTGTTGTTGATGGTTTCGGTAAGTATTCTGAGGTTTTGTTCGTTTCTTTTCTTGTAAAAGAAGCCGTTTGCCTTGGTTTGGGCAACGTAATCCATCACAGTCTCCCACATTTTTTCTATTCCGCTGCCTGTATATGCCGATGAGGTGAATACAATCGGCTTCCAACCGTTCTCGTTCTTTGGAAACAAAGAAAGGGCACTGCGGTATTGTGTTGCCGCAAGTTCAGCCCGCTCGGGGTCAAGCTCGGCTTTGTTTATGGAAATGGCGTCTGCCATTTCCATAATGCCTCTCTTGATACCTTGAAGCTCGTCTCCTGCATTGGAAAGTTGCAAAAGCAGGAAGAAATCGACCATTGAATGAGCTACAACTTCGCTTTGTCCCACTCCGACAGTCTCCACGAAAACCACATCGAAGCCGGCTGCTTCGCAAAGGATTATCGTCTCACGTGTTTTGCGGGCAACGCCGCCTAAACTGCCTGCCGAAGGAGAGGGACGAATGAATGCGTTCGGGTCATTCGCCAATTTCTCCATACGGGTCTTGTCTCCCAATATGCTTCCTTTGGTTTTCTCGCTCGTAGGGTCTATTGCCAAGACTGCCAACTTGTGTCCGCTGCGAGTGAGCTTGACTCCCAATGCTTCAATAGTCGTACTCTTACCAACACCGGGTACTCCCGTTATGCCTACTCTTATACTCTTTCCGGCGTATGGCAAGCATCGCTCGATTATCTGCTGAGCCTTTTGCTGGTGTTTGGCGAGATTGCTTTCCACAAGGGTGATTGCCTGCGACAACATCACCCTGTCGGAATTCAATATGCCCTCCACATACTCGTCAACGCTGATTTCCTTACGCTTTTTCAGCTTTGCAAGATACTCTGAGTTGATGTCGGAAGGTTTTTTGCCCATTGCACTCTTTACACTCAAAGCACTGTCGGGATTGCCTTCGTCTATTATTTTATCGTACATAGGTTTCTATTTCTTGAAAAAGTGAGCCGAGTCGGCTTGTGCCGTAGGCATTATTGTCAAATCATTGATGCAGACATGTGCAGGGAGAGATACGCAATAATATATTGTATCTGCTATATCCTCTGCCGTAAGCGGTGTGAAGCCTTTGTATGTTGCTGCCGCTTTTTCTTCGTCTCCATGAAATCTTACTATTGAAAATTCTGTTTCAACGGCTCCCGGGCAGATGTTTGTTACCTTAACCCCGTATGGAAGTGCGTCAATTCTGATTGCTTTGCTTATGGCATCAACCGCATGTTTAGAGGCACAGTAAACATTGCCCTCTGCATAGACTTGTTTGCCTGCGATGGAACAGAGGTTTACTATATGACCGCCATTATTTCGGCACATCATCGGAAGTATTATCCTGCTTACGTACAGCAAACCCTTGACATTGGTGTCTATCATTCTGTCCCAATCCTCTATGGCACCTTCCTGAATAGGCTCTTTTCCCAAAGCACCGCCGGCATTGTTCACAAGCAAATCAATCTTTGCCCATTTGCCGGAAAGCGTTCCGAGATTGGATTTCACTTCTTCGCATTTGCTGACATCAAAAACAAGACTCAATACATCAGCCCCTGCTTTCTTCAATTCCTTCTCCAAATCGGCAAGTCTGTCTGTTCGTCTTCCCGTAATCACGAGGTCGTATCCGTTTTCGGCTAACTTGATTGCAAGCGCTCTGCCGATGCCTGAACTTGCTCCTGTAACTATTGCTGTTTTTCTCATTGCTTCTTATCCTTATAAAATCAGTCCGTTATAGCCTTTATTCCCGGTAATGTCTTTCCTTCCAAGTATTCCAACATTGCTCCTCCGCCTGTGGAGATATATGAAATCTTATCTGCAAATCCTGATTTCTTGACTGCGGAAACGCTGTCTCCTCCGCCGACTGCCGCAAAGGCTCCTTTTTCGGTTGCTTTGGCAACAAATTCTGCAATACTGTTGGTTCCTTTGGCAAAAGTCTCAAATTCAAACACTCCGACAGGACCGTTCCAAAGTATTGTGGAGGATTCGAGAATTACCTTGCCGAATAATTCTATCGTCTTATCGCCTGCGTCCATTCCTTCCCAACCGTCAGGAATATCAACCTCGGAACAATACTTCACATTGCAATCATTAGAGAACGAATCACCCGCCAATATATCCACAGGCAGGTAAAGTTTTACATTCTCTTTCTTTGCCTCTTCCCGCAAATCCGAAGCCACCTGTAATTTATCGTCCTCGCAAATCGAATTGCCTATACGTTTTCCCGCAGCCTTTGCAAAAGTATAACTCATGCCGCCTCCTATAATCAGATTATCGACCAAAGGCAACAGATTTTTGATTACATCTATCTTGGAGGAAATTTTGCTGCCGCCGATTATGGCAGTAAAAGGCTTTGCAGGCTTTGTCATCAAACGGGTAAGATTAAGAATTTCATGCTCCATCAAAAGACCGAAATACTTGTCCTTAGGGAAGAAACGAGCTATCGTAGCCGTTGAAGCATGCTCCCTGTGAGCTGCACCGAATGCGTCATTCACATAGCAATCTCCCAAAGAAGCCAAAGTCTTTGCAAATTCCACATCGCCCTTTGTCTCTTCGGGGTAGAAGCGAATGTTTTCCAACATCATGACATCGCCACCCTTCAAACCGTTTGCCAAAGATTTTATCTCGGTAAAGTCAAGGCTTTGAGTGAATACCACAGGCTTTTTGATGATACCCGACAAATAATCTGCCACAGGCTTCAAACTCAAATCGGCTTCAAAACCTCCTTTTTTCGGACGGCCGAAATGAGCCATCAATATAATGGAAGCTCCATCGTTCAACAGTTTGTTGATAGTAGGCATTGCCTCACATATCCTTGTATCGTCGGTTATATTTTTATGCTCGTCAACCGGCACATTGAAATCCACACGCAACAGAACCTTTCTGCCTGCGAAGTTTACATCCTTTATACTCTTCATATCCTTGCTTGTTTGAAATTTTCCACAAAGGTAACACTTATCCGCAACATACGGTTCACCCGCCTCGAAAATTTCAACCGACATACGTCTCGCCTTATCGGGAACACGAAACATCAATGCACATCGTTCCACACCTCTTTCAAACGAAAACATATAAGAAAACACACCTTACACATACAGGACAATAAACCTTGCGACAAAAAAAAGAGCGGTGAAATGCCGCTCTTTTGATTTATATGGGAATTATTTTACCATTCTTCGGTTTCGTTGCCGACCAAACCTTTTTTAACGCATTCCTCTATCTGGTCAATTATAACATTGGAGTACGCATTAGCCATCACAAGTGCTTTGCATGAGGCTTTTTTGTGAGAGTCTTTCTGAGCAAACGGAAAGCATTCATCATCCATTTATCTTTTACACTACCATGATTAAAATTACCTAAATACCCACCATTTACCATAACTTCGTAACAAGGTACTGTGTACGTAACTCTAACTTTGTTGTCCTTTATATCGCATTTGATGATAGGACGTATTCCGACATAATAAGAGTTAACTCCGCCTGTGTGTTTGGCTATTCCGCTTACAAATCCCTCAGCGATGATAACACCAGCATCTTTATCGTTTAACTGAATTACAGAGTTGGCATCATTGAAAGATGCGGTAAACCAATAGTTCAGCATAACATAGAGTTGTTCTTTGGTCTTACCTTCTGCCGGAATTACCTGAACATAAGTAAGGGCATTATTTTTGTCCAAAGTTAACTGCGAAGCTAAATTCGTGGCTGCATCAACCCACTTCTCACCATACTTTTCTTTGGCATATTTTTCCAACTCTTTTTCGGTCATAATTTGACCGAAAACCGACACTGAAAACATCACAAAAGTGATGAGTGAAAATACTACTTTTTTCATAGTGCTTACTTTTTACTTGCTATCTGATTACTGATTTGGGATAATTTTTCGGATATGTTGCAAATCACATAAACGAAGAAACGTAGGACTAAACTGCCGACAAGCATCGACAAGGAAGAGGATAACCCGAGTACTACGTTTATTTCGCCTGTGAATGTGGCAAGAAGAATAATAACGGCTGCAATTATGCAGACTGCTAAAATTCCATCTGCAATGTTTTTTAACCATTTCTCGGCGGAATTATCCACATCAAAACTATCCACTCCCATTTCGGTTAATCTTGGTTCATTTAATGTCGGATTTAACGTTTCACAATCCGGACATTTCTTGTTATCCATTGGGTATTCGTTACCGCATTTTGGACACTTTACAAAAGTATTATCCATTTCTGTTCATGCCGGTTATATCCCATCGGCTCATCGGTTTAATTGACTTTTCTGTTCTTACTTGTTTTTATCTCCGCCCAAGTCCCAAAGACGATTTATATTTTGCGAACTTCGCCCGCTTTGTTTCTTCCCTTTGCGTACGGACATAAAAAAACGTGGGACTTTTTTCTTCTTATCAGAATGCGAGGTTCTGGACTACCTAACCAATCAAATAAGTAAAGCCCACGAATAATCATCGTGAGCGTTTACTGCTTTACATTGATTGGTTATTAACGAAATTGTCCAGATTTCGCACTCTCAAATATAAGCAAAAACGCTTTATTATGTCATATAAATACGTACTGAATCAATATAAACTCTTTCTTCTGTTGCCTCCTTTCTGCAATGGTTTGATTTCAACTTGCAAAAGTATGAATTTTTCATGGTTCAATGCACACAATCAAAAAGAAAAGTATATAGGGTAGAAAATGTATGAAAGTAAAGAGAGGTACGAGTGAAAAATATAAAGAGTATCCTTTCAAACCGTGTTGTCCAAATTTGAAAACGCAACCTCGAATTCTCTGAAAGGGGCTTTCTCCGCTCGAAAACTCTCTTTACATTCTTTATCATTTCAACCCCTCCACAAGTATTGCAAATTAACCATTTTCAATTCCTTTAACTTCATAGCTTGCGAATTTTCCGTCAAAGAGAATTTACTCGAAATTTTTCGAGTATTCAAGGACTAAGCAAAGGATTGTATTTCAACACCTTGCAAACATATCGAAAACCGACCGGAAAAAGACGGCGTTTTGACGGTCGGAAAACGCCGTCTTTTCCCGAAAAAACGAAGAGTTAGCAGTGCTAAAACGAAGTCTTTCGAGTCAAAAGACTTCGTTTTCTTCAGAAAAAACGCCGTCTTTTTCTCAATGGTGTCTCTTTTGTCTTCCGAAAAGTGTGATTTTGGTCGAAAACAAGCCCGAAACAGGAAGAAAATTCCGCAGACTTACCTATTTTACTTTCTTGCTTCATTATTTGGGAAATAATGATATCGGGATAGTATTTTGGTAATTTCGCGATATATGGAAGAGGTTTCTGATTCTTGAATTTCGACAGATGGATAAAAGCACAAGAGGCTGTGTCGAAATTCAAGCTTGACACAGCCTCTTGCTTTTATGTATCCTTTGATTACTCCACTATCGACTTCTTCATTGACGTTGGTTTAGTATCCTCAAATATTATTTTGCGATTGTAATTTCTCGGTTCTCCATAGAATAATGCCATCAGCATGTATATAGTTTATTCCTTCGACGAAGACAATGTTTCGACAATATACATCAACCCGTGCATAAGGATAAGAAAAATGTATGGTTATGATGTCCCTTTGGTGAGTAAGGTCTGCAACTCAATGTTTGTGATTATTTTCGTATGATTGTGGTCGTTTCAGGAAAAGCATTGTCTGCTACTACTGTATTCTTTGGAATAGCCACCGACTGCAAAGATGAGCAATTTTTGAATGCATTACCTCCTATTATCTTTGTACCATCTTTGATTTTGAATGATGTCAAACGCTTTGGAATGCTTATCAGTTTTGAACCGTCTTTTGTGTATATGGCATCATTCGCCCACTTATCCATGTATTACTCTATGTCTTTGTTGCGTATTTATTTGGCAAAGGTATGAAATCTACAACTCCGCTATTTCCTCCTCGGACAAGCCTGTGATTTCCGCAATGTCTTCCGATGGATAGCCTTTCTGTTTCATCTTC
>OQVS01001012.1_pt1 | contig 19476 bp, 7 predicted proteins | sample 1691601 | NCBI WGS metagenome assembly OQVS01 (sample SAMN03418268, study PRJEB22391) | human gut metagenome | biome: human-gut; feature: organic feature; material: feces | host: Homo sapiens | place: Tanzania | collected 2013-01
ACGTGTCTCAATGTCTGAAAATGCCTTTGTGGACATGTTATTGCTCCTGTTTTTTTTCTTTGGCGAGTTTTCTGTAGCTTGACGGAGTGAGACCGGTGACTTTCTTGAACACGGCAACGAAGTTGGTGCGCGACTTGAAACCGCACTCTGTGCCTACGGCCTCTATCGTGAAGTTTCCGTAGTGTTCATTGTCGGCAAGTAGCATACAGGCATTGCGTACCCTCAGTTCGCCGAGCAGCGCGCTGAAGTTCTTGCCGTAAGTCTTGTTGATTATTTCTGAGACATAATGGTAGTTGGATCCCGTGAGGCGTGCAAGACGGTCGATGGAAAACGATGGGTTCAGAATCTCCTTGGTGTTGTCAAGAATGGCTTGCACCTTGTAGAGCAGTTGCTGCCCGGCTGTTTCTGAGAGCGAACTCGACTGGTATTTTGTGTCTGTTTCAGAATGTGAGTTCGTCAGACGTTCTGTCTCATTTACCGTATCTTTGTGTTCGTCTGGTTGTATTTGCGAGTCGCCTGTAGCATCCGCTTTGTCAGCATCTGCTTTGGTGCTTAGTTTACTTTCCAGATTCTGTATTCTCTGTTCATAATGAGCACGCGACTTCTTCTCCTGCTGATAGGAGTGCAAGGCCTGACGCGCCTGGGCGTAGAGGTCTCTGTTTCGTTGTTTTAGGCGTCGGTTCTGTAGGTAAAATGCCACGCTGAAGAGCAGCAGCACACAGGCCCCTGCCAGAATGCACCACAGTACGATGAGCGTCAGACTGTGACGGGTTTCGTTCTCGCGTATTTGGTCGCCAAGTTTTTGAAGTTTCATGCCGGACTCCATGTCGCGTATCTGACCGTAGTTCTGAGCGCTGAAAAAGGAATCTTGGATTTCTGTCATTCGTGATTTGAAGGCGTATGCCGAGTCCCAGCGTCCCTCTTTGACGCAGAGGTCGGCAAGGAGGCTATATACGCCCGCCTCTACGCCGCGAGACTGCGTTTGTCGAGCTTCAGCCATACAGATGCGCATGATGCGCTTTCCTTCATTGATTTTTCCCTCTCGCAACATCAGGTCGGCCAGTTCGCCCAGCGTGTTCCAACGATATTGCTGCGGCGAGAGCTTGTCGTCAATTTTTTGGAGCGCCAGGCGCAAGAGCCGCTCGGCTTCGTCGTAGTGTCCGGCTTGTTTTGCCTTGATAGCCTGAAGACGCGTCCAGGCGTATTCGCCCATTACTTCTCGGCGCAGGCCATAGCTGTCAAAGGCGTCAATCTCCCGCGGCATCGCATAGCGCAGGGTGTCAGTTTGGTACATGGACAGCATGTTGAGCATGCACGTTACGGCTATTGCATGGTCGCCCCGGCGCAGAGCACCGTTGAAAGCGCGTCTGTAGCGTGAGAATGCTTCCTGTTGGTTGCCATAGACGGAGAACACGTTGCCGATGTTGAGATGTGCATAAACGGCTGAAAGCGTGTCGCCGATTTCTTCCGACAGTTCAATGGCGCGCAGGTAGTATTTGTAGGACTGTGGATAGTTCTGCCGCTGGAAAAAGTATGTATATCCCATGTTGTTGGCAGCTTTGCAGCAAAGACGCTTCAAGCTGTCCGGCATCGTGGGCCGATAGCGTGACAGGACGAGCGAGTAGTATGTTAGTGCACTGTCCGTCTGTCTCTTCTCGACACATGCAGTGCCCTTGGCAAGAAACCGCCTCAAGGTATCAGCCTCCTCCTTCGTGCTGATGTAGCCGAAGTTGCGGCATGTGCTAAGAAGTGCCGTAAGAGCTATAGCCAGACAAAGAGTGATGCCTGCCCAAAGTGGTTTGCGCCTTCTTATATAGCCTTTTATGGAATGATGTTTGTCAGTTTTTTCCATCTTGTCGCTGGTTATTCCACAATGAATTCCTATTTATGGACGCAAGCAGGGTTGCCGATTAACCTGCATGACGGTCCAGCTTCTCTCTCTTCTTTATAGTTTGCTGGTGTAATGATGTGTTTCAATCGCCCCTTTGATCAGTTTATATTTTATATCTTAGAGCGTTCTTTGACGCTTTGATTAGAAATAGTGAGCGTGGTCTTTAATAGTCACGGCAAGGCGTGAGTATCCATCCTCTTCCATCTCGTAATCAACAAGTCAAAGAACGCTCTCTTTCCGATTTGACAACGGTGCTTTTCTTCTTTGCACCAGTATTGTTCTGGCTTTATCGCTTCAGCACCTTCTTGCCATTGACGATGTTGATGCCGTGCTGCAGCGAGCGCAGTCTCTGGCCCTGGAGGTTGAAGATGCCCTCCTGGGTAGTGGCGGGCTGGTCGGCTACGCCCTGGATGGACGTGGCGGGCAGCACCTTGGCCTTGGCGGCCTGTACGATCTCTCCCGTCGTGCCGTCTATGAGCAGGACGGCGGCCCAGAGGTTGTCGTCCTCATCGTGGTAGGGAGCGTCGATGGAGTAGGCGTGCTCATAGGCTTGCTCCGCCTCAATGGTCTGCGGGAGCACGTCCTCCATGCCCTCCGGCGAGGGGTAGATGCCGAGCGCCACGTCGTCCACCTTGATCTCTGCCTTCTTGGGCAGGTCTTCGAAGCCGCCCATCTCGCCATATTCGCCGCCCGCATAGTAGTTGTTCTGTGTGATGGGCAACTGGTCCTCACAGACGACGTAGGCCATACGATAGTTACCCTCCTGCTTGGTGGTAAGGAACGTCGTGGTGGTGTGGAAACTAATGGTGCCGTCGGCCAACTGTGCCGTGAACTGGATGTCGCACTCTGCCTTCTCGTCCATCGCTTTCAGACGGCGCTCCAGGTTGGCGGCCTCGGGGATGAAGGCCTTGCCGCTGCGGTTGGCGAGGCAGTTGGGATAGCCGTCGAAATATTTCGCCAGCCAGGTCTTGTAGTTGTTCACCGTGTACATGTCGCCGTTGTGCACGGCGATGCCGATGAACCTGTCGGGATAGGTGGCGTTCATGTAGCGCAGGCCCACGATGCCCTTCACGCACCATCCGCACCAGGCACCCGTGCCTTCCTCCACCACCATGCGGCGGGTGTAGAACGACTCGGCGCGGGTGATGTTGACGTAGGATGCGCTGCTGGCCGTCTTCAGAGGTTGGGCCTCGTCGATGAGTTCCAGTTCCAGACGGACCGTCCCCTTCTTGGCGTCCTCGCCCAGCACCTTGTCAAGGGCAGCGGCAGAGATGTGGATCGCCACGGTCTGCTGGTCCTGCGCCTTGAGGCCCTCGGTCAGCACCGTCTTGCCCACCAGCTTCCCGTTCCATGTGCAGACGACGGCGGGACGCGCCATCATGGCCTGCGACTGGTTGGCGATGGTGGCATAGAGAACGGCGTCCTCGTCGAGGTGCAGCAGCGAGGTCTCGGCTTGGGCGGCAAGGATCTTGGCTCCCTCTGCTTCGCCTGTCTGGATGAGGCTGGCAGCCGTCTGGTTGTCGCGATATCCTGCGTCCGATCCGCCCGTATGGGCAAGGGCGGTCTGCCCTCCTATGCCCAGGAGGAACGTGAGGAACAATGTGGCGTAAATGCTTTTTCTGTTCATGATCTTGATAAATTGATGAATATTGTGATCGATTTGTTTGGTAATGGTGTCTTGGTGCTGCTTGGCGGGCGCAACGAGGGTCTTGCCCTCCTATGGCCACATGCAGCTTGATTTATTCGCATGCAAAGGTATTGTTTTTTCTCCAACCTATGAAATTATGCCGAGATAATTTTGCGCGTGCGCCATCGCGTCGCTATTAGAATACTTGGTGGCGAGCGGGAAGTATTCACGATTCGTTCGGGATGGTCTCGGGATGCGTTCGGGATGGCGAAACCCTCGAAAGGGGTGCTTTGGTGCTTCTCTGAGGGCGGCAAAAACAACAAAAATGGCTTCTTGGATAAAAAATCGTGCGGAAAATTTGGACGGTTCGTTTTTTCTTCGTAACTTTGCACTCGCTTTTGAAAATCATCCACTAGGGTGAGCAAGATAGAAGCAATGTTGGCGGGATAGCTCAGCTGGTTAGAGCGTCGGATTCATAATCCGGAGGTCGAGGGATCGTGACCCCCTCCCGCTACATTTAAGGAGAGTTGTGCTTAGCATGACTCTTTTTTCTTTATCTCCCCTACATTCGGAGTCGATCCCAATTCGCCCGTGATTTTCCATGGAGTATCACGTCCCAAAGTTGTCCGGTGGTCTGCGCTACAGAACATCGTAAAGTGTCATATCTTGACAAGTCACAGGGTTGACACCCACTTCCAATAGGGAATAACTTCAATTTCCCCCTTGTCATCCTCGATATTGTATTCCTCGTCATAAGTGACAATCTGTCTTCTGTCGCATTCCAAAACGGAAGAGAGCTTTTTTAACGCCCCGACCTCGCGGTCGTAGGTATCAGTATTTTTCCCGATGTTGTAGGCTACCTGTATCGCCCACTTGTCTTCGGGTATGTAAAAATCTACTTCTACGTTGGCATTGTAATAGAACACACGTTCATTCTCGGGGTCATTGCCGTATTTTCTGAACAGGGCGATAGCCACAAGATTTTCCATAAGTGAAGATTCTGCATCTATCAAGAACAAATGCAGAAGCCCATTGTCAATAAAGTAGTATTTGCTTATAGTCTCTTTCTCGGCAAATGATGAAATGACGTTGTGAACGCGCAGCATGAGCCATGCATCGACACAGTACTGCACATAGCTGCTTACGGTAGGCACGCTAATCTTTCCACCTACCGAAGACAATATCCTTGAGATACGGTTATATGACAACGGCTGTTTGACGCTTTCTGCCATCTTTTTTATCATCAGACGCAGCAAGTTAGGGTTGCTGATGCCATTTCGGGTGCAGATGTCGCCAAGATAAATCTTTTGGAACACGCTACTGGTATACCCGCGCTTAACCGGCATCCCTATGCCTTCGGGCAGTCCTCCCCATTGGAAATACTCATTGTACGCCCTCATGAATTTAGCCCTTGACTCAGTTGCCAGCAAAGTGTTCTCATCGTGCGGTTCACCAGAGTAGTCAAGAAATTCGGTAAAGTTAAATGGGTAGACCTCTATGGTAAGGTATCTACCGCCCAACTCCGACATGAATTGGCGTGATAACATCTTGGCGTTGCTGCCAGTTATAACCACGCTGTATTTATTATCCGCAAGCCTGCGGGCGAATTTCTGCCAACCGTCAATGTTCTGTATCTCGTCAAGGAAAAGCATCGGCTTCTTGTCAGACAACTCCGCATGGCATTCAAGTATGAGGTTGAAATCGCTGGAAGTGAAATCGTCCAACCGGTCATCCTCAAAACTGAGATACAGCATTTCGTCCCAAGAATGTCCCGCTTTCAGCAAATCCTGCATGCGTTGGTAGAGCATGAAAGACTTCCCAGCCCTTCTCAGTCCGACAAGTATGCAACATGGGAATTGCCCCAAGTCCACGTTTCTGTGAAACACCCCGTACTTCTCGATTTCTCTCCGATTGTCGAGCATTACTTGTTTCAAAAGTATCTTGTCCATGTTTTATTAATTCTGATTTTGTATTCTGCTGCAAATTTATAAAATCCTGTTTAACAAAACAAGAAGAACAACGAATATTTTAGGCTCATCCGATATTTGGAGTGCTCCAAAATCAATCTTTGCAAGCGGAACGTTTCGATACTCGCTTAGTGAACTTGTACTGTGTGTTTTTACCTAAATGGCAAAAATATTTCTTCTTTATTTGTTGTGTTTGTTTGCGGTTTGAATCCGCCATGAGGCGCATTTCGTGGCAGCAGGCGTCGTCGGAAGTATCTGCTTGCTTTTGGGCAGAACTTAGGGGAGAATATGGGGAAAGGCAGTAATGGACAGTTTTTGGCTGATGCGGCCTTTGTTAAATGGATACGGAGAAAAAGTTAATGGGTCGTTAATTCATGCTAATCGTCTTGCATTTGGCAGGGTGCGGGATTATCTTTGTATAGTTGCTGCGCCTTGACTATTGATGTGTCAGTCATCTTTGCATGAAAGATGGGGTGTAGCGAGTAAACAAAATGTAAAATATAATACAAAGAAATATTGATGAAAAAGTTAAATATCTTGTTAAAAACCTCAGTTGGGAGTCGTCTCGTATCATTCTCGTATCGATCCCGTATTGATTCCGTATTGATCCCGTATCAATCCCGTATTGTTCTCCTATCGTTCTCCTATCGTTCTCGCTTCCGGAAGCGGAAACAATACGGAAACGATACGTAAACGATATTTGTTCGAACGAAGGTTGATACGTGGTTGATACGTGGTTGATACGTAGGGGATACGTGGAGACAGGGTTTCTGGGGCCCTGACTATCACTGCCAAGGTAGCGGGTATGGTGTCTCAGCTCACAGCGGCAAGAAAGTGTTTACCAACCTAACGATCGAAAGTAGTGGGTATTCTTCGCTTATTGTGCAGTGAGAATTTCCTCCAAATAGGGCTGCAGGACGCGGGCCCAGATGCGGTAGCCCGCCTCGTTGATGTGGAGCCCGTCTGTGGTGAGGTCTGCCCGCATGGTGAGTCCGTCCTCGGTAGTGAAGAGCGGGTGGAGGTTGATGAAGGTCAGCTGCTGCCGCTCGCAGTAGTCCTGCAACCGGTGGTTGATATCGACGATCTTCGCCTCCTGTCCTTCCAGTATCTTCCACAACTTCACCTCCAGGTTCACGGGCAGCAGACTCTGCACCAGGAGACGCGTCTGCGGGGTCTGCGTGCGGATGGCGTCGATCACGCTGCGGCATTTCTCAAAGATCTCCTCGTCGGTCTCCTCGCCCGTCACGTCGTTGGTGCCGACCATCAGAAAGATAGCCTTCGGGTGGTGGGGTGTGATCTGATAGAGTCGGCGGAGCATTCCCTGGGTGTTGTCGCCCATGATGCCGTAGTTGACGATGCTGGGCCTTCCCAGTTTTTCGCTCCAGTCGCCTCCAAACTCGGTCAGGCTGTTGCCCAGCATGACGATGGTGGAGCTGTCGATATCGTTGCGGTTCTCAAATTGTGTTACCATGTTCGTATAGTGTTCTGACGGTCTCCACGCGTCCGATTGCGCTGACAATGGGAGGTGGGAGGCCAGGAGGATGGCGATGGAGAGGAATAGCTGTTTTGTTAGAATCATGTTGACTACATTATGACGACCCGTCCTTGTGCGATCATCCGAGTGGGGTGGGGGCGAGGGTGCCTGTCGGCTCGCTGCCTTGTGGCTACCTGGCGAATCTTTGCCCTGTGTGGCTACCTGATGGTTCTCTGCCCCGTTGCATATCGGGCGTGGCCGCTAAAACGAGGGGCAAAGTTACGTTTTTTTTCTGTATTATCTCCCCCTTCCGCGAGGTTTTTGTCCCTTTGTTGGCAAATTGCGCCTTAATTTACCTCTTGCATAATTCTTTAAAGTCAAAAAATATAGCTAACTTTGCACCCGCAAATGCGCTTGTGGCGGAATTGGTAGACGCGCCAGACTTAGGATCTGGTGTCTCCCGACGTGCAGGTTCGAGTCCTGTCAGGCGCACCAATAAGAATCCTAACTGCTTGAATATGAGTAGTTGGGGTTTTTGTGTTTTGTGGCAAATTGACGGTGCATTTCTATATTGGTTTATGTCGGTTGCTGATATTCTTAAGATTTTTATGTGTGTCTTCTATGGCTATCAGTGTCAGTCATACTCTTTAGATGAAAACGATGACCATCTGGTTAGAGCAAGTAACGTTGCCGATATTCCCCCCAAACAAGTACTCTATTGACCAGAAAAAGAGCAATTTCACGAAGAGAATATATTTTTCTTTAATATATATGTCCTATTCTCAAATATAAAAGCTATCTTTGTAGTTCTTTAAAAGACAAACTTCTATGAATATAATAGAATTATATGAAAGTTTGAAGGGTAGCTACAAAAGTTACCTTCAGAGCTTTGTTGCCATAAAAGATGAACGAATCAAGGACGAGGTCAGCGAGTCCATCAAAAATGAAAAGCTGTGGCGAAAGGCTTTGATTCAATTCAATCCAAACTTCAAGCAGGGGATAGGCGTAAAAGAGCTTATTGCCAAGGGCCTCCCTATCCATAAAGACTTGGAATATTTCTTCGACAAGCCTTTTTATAAGCATCAGCAAGATGCTATAGAGTTAGGCTGTCAAGACAAAGAATTTATTGTGACTTCCGGCACAGGCTCCGGAAAATCACGAACCTTTATGGCTACCGTGTTCAATTATATTCTACTTCATGATGAGGCATGCAAGGATAAGACGATTGCTATCATAGTCTATCCAATGAATGCCCTTATCAACTCCCAAGCTGAGGAATTGAGCCGGTATAAAGCAGAATATGAGGAGCGGACAGGCCATCCGTGTCCATTCACTTTTGGCAAATACACAGGACAGGAAAACGAAGAAGCGCGCAGAAAGATACAGCAGACGCCTCCCAACATCATATTAACCAACTATATGATGTTGGAATTGCTCATGACTCGTGCTGGCAAAGAAGAAGATTTGCGCAAGTGTTTCTTGGAAAACCTCCACTTCCTCGTATTCGATGAATTGCATACTTATCGTGGAATGCAAGGAAGCGATGTGTCGTTCTTGATACGCAGAATCAAATCTTTGGCCACTGGGCGAGTACTTTGTTTCGGAACATCAGCCACAATGGTAGCTGATGATAGTATGACTTATAGCCAACAAAGAGAAAAAGTTGCTGAAGTTGCATCATGTATCTTTGGTAGTTCATACTCAAAAGAACAGGTAATAGACGAAACTCTTGCCATAGGATTGTCAGACGATGAACCTACGGATGGAGAGTTGCGTATTTGCATCAACAATCCTGTTCCGCATTCTGCAGATATTCATACTGCTATAAAATATCCTACTGCCATTTGGATAGAGCAAAATGTTGCACTAGCCTATAATAGAAAAGAAAACAAATATTTCAGAGGAAAGCCTATATCAATAGAGGATATGGCTAAGCAACTGAGTATAAGAACTGGAGAGGAAGAAGAAAAGTGCCAGAAGCATATCATAGAAGTTCTTAACTGGTGCAATATCCTGAACCAGCAGAAAGGCATATCGATACTTCCTTTTAAAGTTCACCAGTTCATTCCTCAAACAGGAAACGTATATCTTACAATAGGCGAACAAGACAACCGCCAAATCACAGTAGAAGAAAAGCTCTATTGTGATGAGCTATCACATGGCAACAAAAAAGTCATGTACTATCCCGTCGTGTTCAGTCGTTTAAGTGGTCACGAATTCTATGTCGTCAAAATCAATGGCAGTCAGATTATGCCAAGAAACTTCGATGGCTATGCATCAGGTGATGGCGATAGCGATATCAATGATGGCTATATCATTCTACCTCACAGGGGAGAAAATATAAATGATTATATCCTTGACGTAAATTCTGAGGAAATTCCATCAGATTGGTACACTACAAATAAAAAGGGAGTACGAAAGCTGAAGAAAACATACGAGTCACGTATTCCGCAAAAGGTCTATGTAACTCAATCTAGTACTTACAGTCCAACCGAGCCACTCGATAGCATGGGGTTCATGGAGGCTATTTTCGTACCATCTCCACTTATGTACGATCCTACAGCCCGTGTGGTTTACAAAGGTAAGCAATCAGAATACTCAAAACTGTCAAGAATCGGTGGTGAGGGTAGAAGTACTGCCACTACCGTGTTGTCATACGAGGATATTATTCTTATGCAGAAAATGGGTATTGCACAAAACGACAGAAAGGTATTGACCTTTGTCGATGCACGCCAGGACGCCGCGTTGCAAGCAGGCCATTTCAATGACTTTGTCCGCATAGGTAAAATCCGTTCCGCTATCTGGAATGCTATCAAAGATGCCACAGAGCCTATAGACAATACCAAGATTGCCAGAATGGTTTTAGATAATCTTCATCTCGAAGTGGATGACTATTATGCAAAACCACAAAAACTTCGGGGCAAACGTGCCAATGATATAAAGATTATCATGGAACGTTATCTCTCCACCATCATCTATGATGACCTTGCTGGCAACTGGACTGTGATAATGCCCAATCTTGAAGATTGTGCATTACTGAACATCGGCTACAAATATCTTCATGATGAGATTACTGGAGAAAACAATTCAGAACGCCTGTACGATATACCCGAGTTGGAAGGATTGGATGATGAGCAAAAAGAAGAGTTTATTATCCAAATTCTCGACTACCTGCGCCATAAACTTTGCATCTATAGCAGCGAGAGAACGATTCAAGCCGTAAAAGATACCAGCAAGGCTGTAATAGATAATCTGAAAGCCCCATGGACTCTTGATGGGAGCGACACTATTGCTGAAGCCAACGAGTTGTTTGTCATCAAACCTCGCAGACGCAATGCCTATAATCTGGAAAGCGGCGGCTATAGAAGTAAGCTCGGTATCTTTATCCGCGACTACATAGAGAAGAATACGGGACGTACTATCAGCAATGAAGATGACTACACGCATTATGTGACAAGACTATTTGAAGCTTTGTCCAACTACATCATACATGAAAATGGAACCTACCAACTCGACTATGGTTGTATTCTATGGCAAGTAGGAGACAAGCAGCATATACGTCGCGACTTAGTACGCCATCGCATTTTAGAGGGAGGTAAATGGCTTGATAAGGAACCGAACCATTACTTCCAGCAGTTCTATCAAAGCATTCCTCTCAAAGATGTATGCCTGGAGGCCAAAGACCATACAGGACAGGTTTCCAAGGAAGATCGTGAAAATAGAGAACGAGAATTCCGAGAAGGTAAGTTTCCAATTCTCTACTGTTCTCCTACGATGGAGTTAGGTATCGACATCAAGGACTTGTCTGTTGTCGGTATGCGCAATGTGCCCCCAACTCCAGCTAATTATACCCAGCGAGCAGGTCGTGCGGGGCGAAGCGGACAAGCTGCATTGGTTTACACCTATTGCCGTCCACGCAACTCACACGAGAATTATTATTTGACCCATCCGGAAAAGATGGTCAAAGGTGAAGTGAAGGCACCACGAATGGAATTGGTGAATGAAGAACTCTTCCGTACTCACCTCCACTCCACCATTCTCTCATTGTGCCCTATTACTGAGCTTTCTGATGGCATCAAGGAATTGGTAGATTGTAACGACATCAATAACATCACTTTAAAGGATGAGGTTCGTGTTGCCCTGCAATTATCTCCAGAGCGCAAGGAGCAGGTAAAGTCGGTTTTCAGACGGATCATGAATGATTCCTTCCTGAAAGACCGAATGGAGACAGAACACCCCATCTGGTTCACCGAGCATTGGCTGGATCATATCCTCGCCAACTATGAGTATGATTTCGACAAGGCACTCAACCGCTGGCGTTCTCTCTACAAGCAAGCCCAAACTCAGATAGAAGAAGCTAGTCGTGTCATCAACAACCGCATCTATGGCGAAAACTCCAAGGAGAAACATGAAGCCCATATCAAGCAGTTGCGTGGTGAAAGTCTCCGAGATATGCTGCTGGGAGTTAACCAAGGAAAGAATAAAGAAGAAAACGAATTCTATCCATATCGTTACCTTGCCAGCGAAGGCTTCTTGCCAGGTTATAACTTTACCAAGTTGCCACAACGTGCCCTGCTACAATATAAGTCGGACAAAGTTGAATATCTAAGTCGTCCAAAGCGCCTCGCACTAAGAGAATTTGGGCCACAAAACATCATATACAATAATGGTGGTAAATTCCGTATCAGCAGAATGCAGATACTATCAGAGGTGATTCCTCACAAGTTTTTCTACAATCCTAAGACGGGCGTTGTATATAAAGACGAGGAGAACACTACCCATCACACGGATATCATCACTGGGGAGTCTCTTGATGGTGTAGCCAAACTCATCCCGGGTATGTGTATTGAAGCTCAAGATATGGTGGCGGTAGAAACGGAAAAGATTACTTGTCATGAGGAGGAGCGTTCTCGCAAGTTCTATAAGACAAAGACCTACTTTGCGAGCGATGATCCAAGGGCTATCAGGGAGTGTGAACTGAAGTCGCTTCATGGCGAGCATTTGGCAAATATTCGCTATATTCCTTCATGCCGACTTACCTATATATTGGAATCACGTAACGAAGATAATGCCAATGGGTTTGCTTTCGACACAAAGACTGGCGATTGGATAAGCAATGAACGCCTTGCACGCATACAAGAAGAATCTGATAAAAATCCAGAAGAGGCAGACAGAACCAAGTTTGTCAAGCTCTTCACGGAAACGACTGCCAACGCCATCTATATTCAGCCTCTTGAGGCATTGCTTTTAGATGGGAAGAACGCCGTTCGTACCTTCCTCTATGCTTTCAAACAGGCTATCGAGGATGTCTTCCAAATAGAAGGAAGCGAAATGGGAGCTGAAGTGATGGGAGAAGGGGCTACGCCCAATATCCTTATCTACGAAAATGCAGAAGGTTCTTTGGGTGTGCTTAGCCGACTCGTGTACGAGCCGGAAGCTTATAGGGACGTCGTAAAAAGAGCATACGAGATCTGCTTCAACCAACCGGAAATGACACAGGATGATATAAACAACTTAATGCCTGCCGATTATTCCAATCTGCTCAACTACTATAATCAGCCATATCATCAGCAGATAGATATCCGGTTGATATATAGAACGTTAAAGTTGATGCAAGAAGCCAATGTCGAGATCCATCGCGCTGGGCAAACCCTTAGTTACGATGAGCAGTATGCTGCACTGGAGGCTGCAAGAGACCACAACAGCTCTACTGAGTATGAGTTTTTGAAGTATCTTTACGACCACCATTTGCGCTTGCCGGACAAGGCACAGCCGATGTTTCCAGAAGAGTATTACGTACAGCCCGACTTCATGTACGACGAGCGTATCGTAGTGTTCTGCGATGGCACACCACACGACCGTCCTGAAATACAAGAGGATGACAGAGAGAAACGGGAAGTGCTCGAAGATGCGGGATTCGTCGTTCTGGTTTGGCATTATGCTACGCCATTGGCAGACTTCATCGATCAGTATTCCGATATATTCACCCCAGTAAAATAAACGATATGGATTATAAGACTGGTACATTGATAGAATTCAGAAATCGTCCTTGGGTTGTTCAGCAATCGGGAGAGGACGAGCTTATGATAATAAAGCCATTAGGAGGTACAGATGCCGAAACCATCGGTCTCTACCTTCCTCTCTATGGGGATGAACTACTGATTCATTCCTACAATTTTCGTCGTCCTACGGCTGATGACATCGGGAAAAACAGTTATAAGGCATCTGCAAAGGTGCTTTATAACGCCTGCCGTTTATCGTTCAGAGATATAGCTGGTCCATTCCAGTGTCTTGGAAAACTATCTTTCGAGCCACGTCCATATCAGATGGTTCCGCTGATTCTTGCACTCAAACAAGAAAAGATCAGACTGCTCATCTCTGATGACGTTGGTATTGGAAAGACCCTGGAATCATTATTGATAGCCAAAGAATTACTCGACCGCCACGAAATCAACCGTTTCGCGGTAGTATGCTTGCCACATCTTTGCGAGCAGTGGCAAAATGAAATCAAGGACAAGTTTGGCTTGGATGCAGAGATTATCCGTTCTTCTACAATCAGCCGTTTGGAGAAGAAACTGCGTCCAGACCAGAATGTGTTCCGTGATATACCCTACCAGGTCATTTCCATTGATTATGTGAAACAAGGCAACAAGCGAAATATCTTCCTCGACCATTGCCCAGATTTCGTGATTGTTGATGAAGCACATACTTGCGCCAAGCCAACAGGTGCCAACAAATACCAGCAACAGCGCTATCGCTTGTTAAGCGACTTAGCCAATAAGCCTGAGCAGCAATTGGTTTTGTTGACAGCTACCCCTCATAGTGGACAAAGCGAAGAGTTTCAGTCCCTTATCGGATTGTTGAATCCTAAGTTCGAGAACTACCAGCTTCAAACCGCTACAGAGCGCGAGGAGCTGTCCCATTATTTCGTACAACGCCGCCGGGCCGACATCAAGCAGTATCTAGGCAATGAAATCGTCTTCCCTGAGCGTGTCCGAATCGACAAGGATGAATACTCCTTCACACCAGATTATCGCAACTTATTGGGGCACCTGATAGAATATGTAAAGCACGGCATCCAGAAGGTATCGGGAGCAGACAAACGCAAGCAGCGCTATATCTACTGGGATCTCCTGGCATTGATGCGAGGAGTAATGTCAAGCCCTGATGCTGGTATCAGCATGTTGCAAAACAAGATAGACAAGAGAGAAGATTCGTCATCAGCAAATACAGATGACGAATCTGAAAAGGTATATGTATTCAATGATCCTCTGAAGGATTTGTTGAATGCCGACGATGTTGTTCCTGAGGCGTTAGAAACAACCAGTGCTACCGATAAGAAAGAGTTCCATAGCTTCATCAAGCAATTGGAACACATCAAGGAAACTGATGGTGATGAAAAGGTGAAACAGGCTCTTGACATTGTGAAGTTCTCTCTTGACAGTGGTATGAACCCTATCGTATTCTGCCAATATATCCAAACAGCAGAGTATGTTGGCAAATATATCACAGACCAACTTGCTACCAATAAAAAGTTTAAGAAGGTGGTTGTGGGTGTGGTTACCAGCCGTTTGGCTGATGAGGAGCGCAAGATGAAGATTGACGCCTTGGCACAGGAAGACCGCCACGTATTGGTTTGTACCGACTGCCTCTCAGAAGGTGTCAACTTGCAGCAAGGTTTCGAGGCAGTCATCCATTACGATCTTCCTTGGAACCCCAACCGCATGGAACAACGTAATGGGCGTATCGACCGTTTCGGTCAAACAGCCAATTCTGTGCTTATATCCACACTTCATGCCAAGAACAATCCCGTGGACGATATCGTGCTCAATGTGTTGTACAAAAAGCAAGAAGAGATACGCAAGAAGCTGGGTGTATATTTGCCCATCGCTGATAATGACGCTTCGCTTATGGAAACTATCATGCAGCGAATTTTCGACGCCAAAGTTCCAACACGCACCGACTATATGGAGTTGTCTCTGTTCGATAACGACCCGGAGTGGAACAAGCAACAAGAAGAACTTGAGATTCAACTCAAAAAGATGGAAGAGAACGAGAAGATTTCTCACACCTACTTCGCTCATAACAATAAGCAGATGGATCCTACTCGACTGACTGCATCCTTGGAAGAAGCCAAATCGGTAATTGGAGGTGTAGAAGATACCCGTGACTTTGTGATTGAGCAACTATTGCATGTCGGTGTAAACGTGCATACAGACGATATGCCTTTGTGTTACAGTTTCCAACTCCTGGAGTTACCTGCAAATCTGCGCCACTACTTCGCCGACAAAGCAACATCCAAAGGTCTTGTGCGCATATCTTTTGCTTCCCCCACTCCAAAGCATTATATGTATATAGGACGCAACCATACATTCGTAGAGGATTTGAGCCGTGCCGTTGTCAACGACTCCGTCAATGGTGGCGAATTGGGAGCTTGCCGGGCTTTGGTAATGGAAACAGCAGAGGTAAAGAAACGAACCACCATATTATTGATGCGCGTTCGTAGTGTTATCCGTGACAAAAAAATAGAGAACCGAGAACTGGTGGGTGAAGAAATGATATTTGTGGGCTATCGTGGAAAGATAGAAAACCACGATTTCCTTACACAAGAAGAAGCCAAACAACTTTTCCTGCACTCAATGGCATCTGGCGATATGGACTTGCCAACACAAAAGACTCTTCTTTCAAATGCCATCCGTTGGATTAACAATGAGACAGAACTTCGCCAACACACAGATGAGATAGCCCTGGAAAGAGCTTCACATCTGGTAGAAGCTTTCGCCAAATATCGCACCTATCTGAAGGCATCAGAGTACCAAGTGGTAGAACCTGTATTGCCAATGGATGTGATTGCAGCTTATCTGTTTGTGCCACAAATAAATATCTAATTCATTATGGACTATACAAGTATTCATATATATGGTCATCTTCTCTCTGATGACATCTTGCATCATATAGAGCGTGAGAAAACGCTTCTTGGCAACCGTGACCAGGATTTCGGAATGGATATTTCCGTATCTTCGGCCATAGACTATGTATGGAGCAGCCTGCGCAACGATTGGAATTTCTACAAGGAACGTGCCAACAGCGAGCGATTGGTCAATAGGGATCCATACGGCACCCGTCGTGCTCGTGATTTGATGGAGCGACTGTTCCAAAACTTAGGCTATTCGCTCGACCGCCAGGCTACCAATATAGAAGTGGCTGGCACTAATTACGACATCAGTCATACCTGCCACGACTTAGGTAAAATGCCATTCATTATCATAGGTGAAGGTATCAGTGCCGACGGAAGCATTGATACCCTGGACAAGTGTTCCCTCGACTATCGTGGCAAAGGCGGCAGGCGCAAGAAGTCGGCTCATGCCACCATGCTCGAATATCTCAACGCCACAGAGAATGTATATGGCATCATCAGCAACGGACAAATCCTGCGAATCATCCGCAACTCTGGACAGCTGGTGAAGCTCACCTATATAGAGTTTGACCTCCGCCGTATGCTGGAGGAAGACAAATACACCGAGTTCTGCCTGATGTTCCGTCTGCTTCACGCTTCCCGTTTCCGCACAAGTGGTGACGAGCCATGCGTGATGGAACGCTGGTTTAACATGAGCATCGAGTCGGGCAACCGCATTCGCAATGGCTTGTCTCGTGCCGTGCAAACCACAATGGAAACCATCGGAAATGCCGTATTGACATCAGAAGGTGAAGGTAATGACGCATTGCGCGAAGCCTTCGCCAATGGAACGATGGATGCAACCCAACTCAACAAGGAACTCATCCACTTCATCTACCGTCTCCTCTTCCTGTTTATCATTGAGGATAGAGGATTGGTTTATCAGATTCCCGACTCACCTGATGCTCCAGATTACAAGCAGTTATGCCAGTGGCAGGACATCTACAAGAAGTTCTATGCTGCAAGCCGTCTGCGTCATCTCTCGGAATTGGCATACCTGAAACAGCGCCAGTATTCCGACCTATGGCAGGGATTGATGGATACTTTCCATCTCTTCGAGCCAGATACTTTTGGCGAAAAATTGGGCATCAAACCTTTGGGTGGTGTACTCTTTGGCACAGAAACCCTGCATTGGCTGAAGCAATGCCAGGTAAGCAACAAGGATTTGCTCGCTGCATTTTCTGCTCTCAACGAGTTTGAAGACGAGCGTCAGCAGAAAGTAAAGATCAACTATTCCTCTCTCGACGTAGAAGAGTTTGGTTCTGTATATGAGGGCATTCTCGAAATGCGCCCATTCGTACAGCCGGGTGTTGCCGCTTCCGACTGGCAGTTTGGCTTCGTTGGCGGTTTAGACCGTCAAAGCACTTCTTCTTATTATACACGTCCAGACTTGGTACAGAATCTTATCAAGACTACACTTGAACCAGTCATCAAGGAAAAGATTGCTGCACAGACTACCACAGAAGAGAAGGTAAAGGCATTACTTAATATGAAGGTTTGTGATGCAGCAAGTGGCTCCGGACATATTGTATTGGCGATGGCTCGCACCATTGCCTGGTATATCTGTACCCTCCGCACAGGTGAGGACAACCCGGCTTCGCTGGATTATCGTCAGGCGCTTCGTGAGGTTATCTCCCGATGTGTTTATGCTGTAGATTACAACCCCGATGCCGTAGAACTTTGCAAAGTAGTATTGTGGATTGAAGGTTATTGTGCAGGCAAGCCACTTTCATTCCTCGATCATCATATCCGTTGCGGTAATTCCGTATTGGGAGTTTCCGACTTGCAGATGCTGATAGATGGTGTACCAGACAAGGCTTTGACCGCAGAGGACAAAGATACCCTGAAGGCTTTGAAAAAGATGAACCAGGAAGCAACTAAGGGTGCAAATGACTCTTCCGACAATGAGCCAATGCTCGGTTTGGAAGATTCCTTTGGCGTGGAGAACCTTTCTGCTGCACAGATTGGCTTGGCTGACAAGATTCGTTTTATCAACCACTTGCCAGAAGAAACTTTGGAGGAAGAAATCATCAAGCAAGAACGTTGGAAAGAGTTGATGGAGTCGGCACGTGTGGATTGTCTCCGCCGTGCCTGCGACATCTATACCTATGCTTTCTATAAGACTGTAAAGCGTGATGAGCTAATAGACGAAGATGGAGGAGTGAACGGCATCTATCGATTGGAGGCAGAGGTTCCATACACCAAGACCGTGATGCGTGCACTTCAGGAAATTAGTGCAATGGAATGCCTTGAAAAAGGCAAGCCACTGCCTACTTACTATCGCCAGCTCTCTGCCGACTTCAAGACGGAAGTAAAGCGTATGGCTGATGAACAGCGTTTCTTCCATTGGTGCGTGGAGTTCCCTGAGGTATTTGCTGCCAATAAGGGATTTGACGTCATGTGCGGTAATCCGCCATGGGATAAGATTAAGGTGGAAGACAAGAAATGGTTTGAGAGTCACAATCGTGCCGACATTGTAAATGCTGGCACAGCAAGCCAACGCAAAGAAGCGATAGAAGCCTTACAGACTTCAGACCCAACATTATATAAGGAATATGCCAAGGCTCTTGCAGATGCAGAAGCCCTTAGCCGCTTCGCCCGTTTAGCAGGCAGATTTGATTTGACTGCTACTGGAGACATAGACCTGTACCCTATGTTTGCAGAATTATGCCTCTCTTTCTCAAAAGAGGCATGGGGACTTGTTTTGCCTACGGGTATCGCAGTAAATGATAGCAACAAGGCATTCTTCTCGAAGTTGATTGATGAAAACAGATTGGTTTCATTATACGATTTTGAGAACAAGGAAGGCTTATTCGACATTCATCGAATGTTCAAATTCTGCCTATTAGTAGCAAGTAAACCACAAGATAAACCTCGTATTGTAAAAGGCGGTTTCTACTTAAACCGTCTTGATCATTTGTTAGATCCTCGTCGCATATATTCTTTGCAGACGAGCGACTTTGCACGTCTTAATCCCAACACAAAAACTTGCCCAGTATTCCGTACAAGCCGTGACGCAAAGCTGACTGCTAAGATTTACCGAAACTCCACTATTTTATATAATGAAGTTACGGGAGAAAATCCTTGGAATGTAAAATTCGCAAGAATGCTTGATATGTCTAACGATTCATATCTCTTCCGAACTTATGCACAACTGACTGAACTTGGCGCAACTCTGAATGGTAATACATTCACAACAGCAGATGGTGAAACATACGTTCCACTATATGAAGGTAAGATGATCTGGCACTACAACCACCATTATGGTTCATGGCCCACAGAAGGCGAACGCCCTAACTCCATCAACATGCCTTCTTTGGATGAACTTAGTAATCCTAACAGCCATATCATGCCATGGTATTGGGTGCCGTTGTCTACTGTAAAGGACAGACTGGTGAAGTATGACAAAGATGGAAATGTTGTGTGGGAGTGGAAGCATAAGTGGCTATTTGCCTTTAGAGATATCGCACGAGGTGTCGACATGCGCACATTTATAATTGCGCCTATTCCCGACGCCAAAGGCGTCGGAAATTTATTCCAAGCTTCGAGAACGAGGCGTTT
>OQVS01001015.1_pt1 | contig 19430 bp, 16 predicted proteins | sample 1691601 | NCBI WGS metagenome assembly OQVS01 (sample SAMN03418268, study PRJEB22391) | human gut metagenome | biome: human-gut; feature: organic feature; material: feces | host: Homo sapiens | place: Tanzania | collected 2013-01
TGCCGTTCACAATCAACGAAGATCTCTCATTTATAACTTATTGTGATTATTTTTTCACAAAAGTCAAGATGCAATCTTCTTTTTCAAAAATGCAGACACCGTTCCGACGCCGAGATTCGTCGCGCGGGCGATTTTGCTCACACTCAAGCCTCGTCGCGCCGCTGAGCGTCCGATTGCGCCACGGTTAAAGCTTTGACAAAAACGTCGGTCGTATGCGATCCCGCTTCGTTATCGGGCGCGTTCACCCAAGACGCAAGCGTGTGTGGATAATGTTTTCTGATCATTCATAATCTTAACTCCTTAATTTTTCCTGCGATTGCTAAGCTTTCCGAAACTACGCGCCTAGCACGGGATTTTCTGGATACAAGAAAAAAACAACCCCGCAAGGAAATCCTTGCGGGGCGTTTTTTTTGCTTTACGCGATCAGGCGTTGCGTACAGCCGCCTGCGCCGCAGCCAAACGCGCGATAGGCACGCGGAACGGCGAGCAGGAAACGTACGTCAAACCGACGCGGTGGCAGAAGTCGATGGTGGCAGGATCGCCGCCGTGTTCGCCGCAGATGCCCAATTTGATGTTCGGGCGGGTCTTGCGACCTTTTTCGACAGCCATCTGAACCAGTTGACCGACGCCTTCTTCGTCAATCGATTTAAACGGATCTTTGGCGAAGATGCCTTTGGCAACGTAATTCGGCAGGAAGGATCCCGCGTCGTCACGGCTCATGCCCAAGGTGGTCTGCGTCAAGTCGTTCGTACCGAAGCTGAAGAATTCAGCCGTTTCGGCGACTTTGTCAGCCGTCAGAGCAGCGCGCGGCATTTCGATCATCGTGCCGACCATGTAGTTGAACTTGACGCCGGCTTTTTCCATGACTTCGGCGGCTTTCGCGTCGATGATGGCTTTGACCAGATCCAGTTCTTTCTGCGTATCAATCAGCGGAACCATGACTTCGGGTTCGACCTGTTTGCCCAATTCTTTGGACGCTTCGACGGCGGCTTCAAAAATCGCCTGCGCCTGCATTTCCGTGATTTCGGGGTAGGTCAAGCCCAAACGGCAACCGCGCAAGCCCAACATCGGGTTGGCTTCGTGCAGCTGGTGAACGCGCGCCTGAACGGCTTCCAAAGAAATGCCCAGTTCTTTCGCGATTTCACGCTGTTCGGGTTCTTTCGTCGGCAGGAATTCGTGCAAAGGCGGATCCAACAAACGAATCGTAACGTGCAGACCGTCCAGAGCCATGAACAAGCCCTTGAAGTCTTCGCGCTGATACGGCAACAGCTTCGCCAAAGCGGCGCGGCGCGCTTCTTCGGTTTCAGCCAGAATCATTTCACGCATGTGTTTGATGCGCATCGGGTCGAAGAACATGTGTTCCGTACGGCACAAACCGATGCCTTCCGCGCCGAATTTGCGCGCAACCTGCGCGTCGTGCGGGGTGTCGGCGTTCGTGCGGACGCGCAATTTGCGTACTTCGTCAGCCCAGCCCATGAACACGCCGAAATCGCCCGTCAGTTCGGCGTCTTTCAACGCGACCGCGCCGTTGATGACTTCACCCGTGGTGCCGTCCAGCGTAATCACGTCGCCTTCTTTGATTTCAACGCCTTTGATGGTCATTTTCTTCGCCGCGTAGTCGACTTTGACTTCGTGAGCGCCGCAAACCGCGGGCGTACCCATACCGCGGGCAACGACCGCCGCGTGGGACGTCATGCCGCCGCGCGCCGTCAAAATACCCTGCGAGGAGTGCATGCCGTGAATGTCTTCCGGCGACGTTTCGACGCGAACCAGAACGACTTTCTTGCCTTCTTCAGCCCATTTTTCGGCGTCGTCAGCCGAGAAAACAACCTGACCGACAGCCGCGCCGGGGGACGCGTTCAAAGCCTGCGTCAACAGACGGCCGTCTTTAATCGCTTCTTTTTTGGCTTTCGGATCCAGCGTCGGGTGCAACAAATCGTCCAACTGTTTGGGTTCGACGCGCATCAACGCCGTTTTCTTGTCGATCAAGCCTTCGTTGACCATGTCAACCGCCATTTTGACGGCGGCGGCGGCGGTGCGCTTGCCGTTACGGGTCTGCAACATGTACAGCTTGCCGTTCTGAATGGTGAATTCCATATCCTGCATGTCGCGATAGTGCTTTTCCAGCGTTTCACGAATGTCGCACAGCTGTTTGTACAGTTCGGGCATCGCTTCTTCCATGCAAGGCAGGTCGGAACCGCGTTCTTTTTTGCCTTCTTTGGAAATCTGCTGCGGCGTGCGGATACCCGCGACGACGTCTTCGCCCTGAGCTTTGATCAAAAATTCGCCGTAGAAAGCGTTTTTACCCGTGGACGGGTCGCGCGAGAAGCAAACGCCCGTCGCGGAATCGTCGCCGGCGTTGCCGAACACCATCGTCTGAACGTTGACGGCGGTACCCCAGTCTTCGGGAATGTCGTTCAATTTGCGGTAGTAAATGGCGCGGTCAACCATCCAGCTCATGAACACGGCGCCGATGCCGCCCCACAGCTGTTCTTTCGGATCCTGCGGAACGGGCTTGCCGAATTTTTCACCGATTTTCTTGTATTCGGCGATCAATTCTTTCAAATCGTCAACCGTCATGTCGGTATCGGAGTTATAGCCTTTTTTATCTTTCAACGCCGTCAGAGCGTGTTCGAAGTTTTCGTGTTTGACACCCAGAACGACGTCGGAATACATCTGCAGGAAACGACGGTAGGAGTCGTAAGCAAAACGTTCGTCGCCGGACGCTTTCGCCAAACCTTTGACGGTTTCGTCGTTCAAGCCCAGATTCAGAACGGTATCCATCATGCCCGGCATGGAAATACGGGCGCCGGAACGCACGGAAAACAGCAGCGGATCATTTGCATCGGCGAATTTTTTGCCGACGATGGCTTCGCAATGCGCGACGCCTTCTTTGACCTGTTCCGCCAAATCGGCGGGAAACGTTTTGCCGTTGGCGTAATAATAGGTGCAGACTTCGGTGGAAATCGTGAAGCCCGGAGGAACGGGAATCCCGATCGAGCTCATTTCCGCCAGGTTAGCGCCTTTGCCGCCCAACAGGTTTCTGTCGGAAGCGTTACCTTCGGCTTTTCCGTTGCCGAATTTATAAACCCATTTTGTCATGGTGGTTAGATATCTCCTTACCCTTCAATTACAGAAAAATCAGCGACGCCGCCCATCGCGCGCACTATCATCGATAGCAAACGCAAACGGTTGGCGCGACGCTGAGCGTCGTCACAGTTCACCTGAACTTTGTCAAAGAACGCGTCAACGGGAACCCGCAGTTTCGCCAAATCCTCCATCGCGCCTTCGAAATCGTCCGAAGCGATCTTCTTTGAACTGTTTAACATAACTTGATCCAGCGCGTCAAACAAAGCCTGTTCCTGTTCGACCGCGAACAGATTTTTATCCGGCGTGTCGGTATGGGAACATTTGTCTTTGCTTTCTTCAATGCGGACGATGTTCGCCGCGCGGCGGAACGCCGTCAGCAAATTTTCGCCGTCATCGGTCGAAAGCAACCGCGTCAAAGCGCGGACGCGCGCGATCACGCGGCACAGGTCGATCTGATCCAGATTGTCTTCCTGCGCCAAACCGTAGACCGCCGAAATATAGTCATGGCGTACGCCGCGATCTTTCATCAGAACTTTCAGCCTGTCGGCGATAAAGTTCAGCAAAGAAACCATTTGGCGCACGGACCAGTTGACCAAGACGGTCGGTTCGGTGTTTTCGCTTTTCTTTTCGGATTCCGTCATCGCTTCGGCGATCGCGACCTGCGCCGAATCGCCGTACACCGCGCGCGCGGCGTTCAGAATCTGAAACAGCGGCATATTGATTTTGTTTTCCAAAATCAGCCGCACGACCCCCAAGGCTGCGCGACGCAGCGCAAAAGGATCCTTTGAACCCGTCGGTTTCCGGTCAATCAGCCAGAACCCGACCAGAGTATCGATCTTGTCCGCCAAAGCGACGGCGACGCTGACGGGCGCGCTCGGACAAACATCGTTCGGTCCCAACGGCGAATAATGTTCGGCAATCGCTTCGGCGACAGCCTCGTTTTCACCGTCGAAACGCGCGTAATAACGTCCCATCACGCCCTGCAGTTCCGGAAATTCGCCGACCATTCCCGTCGACAGATCGGCTTTGCACAACAAAGCGGCGCGATCGGCGTCGGCGGCGTCCGCCCCCGGAATGTATTTCAAAATTTCCGGCAACAAAGCGCGCATCCGTTCGACCTTGTCGGCGACGGATCCCAACTTCGCGTGGAAAACGCGGGATTTCAGCTTTTCAGCCTTGGACGCCAGCGTCGTTTTGCGATCTTCGTCCCAGAAGAATCGGGCGTCGGACAGGCGGGCGCGCAAAACGCGTTCGTTGCCCGCGACGATTTCCTTTCCGCCGTCGGCGGCTTGCATGTTCGCGACGACGATGAAACGCGGCGCCATTTTGCCGTCTTCGTCGGTCATACAGAAATATTTCTGATTCGCCCGCATGGACGTAATCAGCACTTCCTGCGGGACGCTCATAAACTCGTCGTCGATTTTTCCCGTCAGGGGAACGGGATATTCCGCCAACCCCGCGACTTCGTTTAACAAACCGCCGTCTTCCAACAGCTTGTATCCCGCTTCTTTCGCCAAAGCGTGCGCGTTGTCGGAAATGATTTTTTTGCGTTCGTCGGGATCGATCATCACGAAAGCGTCGCGGATTTTCCGTTGATAATCGGCAAAGTCTTTGACCCGAATCGCTCCGGGCGCCAGAAAACGATGACCGTACGTTACATCGCCCGACTTCACGCCGGCAAATTCGACGGGAACGACCGCGCCGTCAAACAGACACACGATCGCGTGCAAAGGGCGCACCCAATGTTCGCGATGTTCGCCCCAGCGCATGGATTTCGCCCACGGGAAAGACGCCAACAGCGCCGCGACGGTTTCCCGCAGAACTTCGACGGTCGGGCGACCCTTGCGCGACAGCTTCGCGAAATAGAACGCGCCTTTCGGGGTATCGCGAACCTCCAATTCATCTTTTTTCAAACCGACGGATTTCAAGAATCCGGTCAAAGCCTGTTCGGGGGCGGAAACCGCGGGACCTTTCTTTTCTTCGACCAGATCAGCCTGCGCGGCGGGCAACCCCTTGACGCACAAACCGAAACGGCGCGAAGAAACGAACGAAACGGTTTCGTCAAATTTCAATTCGGCTTTTTTCAGCGCGTCCGTGATAAAATCGCGCGTGTGCGCCGCGGCGTCCGCCTGCATGCGGGCGGGAATTTCTTCGGAAAACAGTTCAAGGAAAAATTCGCTCATTTTCTCACCCTTCCGCCTTCAAATGACCGCGGCTTTTCAAGTACCCCTCGCAGCAACCTTTCGCCAAAGCGCGCACTCGCCCGATATAGGCGGCGCGTTCTGTCACGCTGATCACGCCGCGCGCGTCCAACAGATTGAACACATGCGACGCCTTGATGCACTGGTCGTAGGCGGGCAAAGGCACGCCGTCCGCCAGCAACGCCCGACATTCCTTTTCGGCGTCGTTGAAATGGCGCAACAGCATTTCCGTGTCGGCGCATTCAAAGTTGTACTTGGAATACTGGACTTCGTTTTCATGAAACACGTCGCCGTAAGTCACGCCGTCGCCGTTGAAATCCAGATCATAGACGTTTTCGACGCCCTGAATGTACATCGCCAGCCGTTCCAGACCGTACGTCAGTTCGGAACACACGGGCGAACATTCAAATCCGCCGACCTGCTGGAAATAAGTGAACTGCGACACTTCCATGCCGTCGCACCAGACTTCCCAGCCCAGCCCCCACGCGCCCAAAGTCGGGCTTTCCCAGTCGTCTTCGACAAAGCGGATATCGTGATGCGCCGGATCGATCCCCAGCACTTTCAGACTGTTCAAATACAATTCCTGAACGTTTTCGGGGGACGGTTTCAAAATCGCCTGATACTGGTAGTAATGTTGCAGACGGTTGGGGTTTTCGCCGTAGCGTCCGTCGACGGGACGGCGGGACGGCTGGACATAGGCGGCTTTCCAATGTTCGGGACCCAAAGCGCGCAAAATAGTCGCGGGGTGGAACGTGCCGGCGCCGACCTCCATGTCGTAGGGCTGCAAGATAACGCACCCTTGTTCCGCCCAATAGGCGTGAAGTTTCAAAATCAACGACTGGAAATCGCTTCCTGCTTTTTTTATCATTTATGAACCCGGTTGACAGCTGTTTAAAGTTTTAAAAACTTTTGGAAAAATACCGCCGAATCCCGCACAGGTCAAGGAAAATTCCGCATCCGGAAAAGATAAAGTTGCCAATCGGGCGCAGACCTTGTAATAATAATGCCGCGCATTCGTTTCAACAAAGGAAAAGCCTATGAAAATCAGCGTGGTCGTTCCCGTCTTCAACGCAATCGATGACGTGAAAAAATGCCTGCAAAGCGTCAAGGAAAACTTTGATTTTTCCGACGGCGAAGTGCTTATCGTCGACGATTGTTCCGGGGAAGAAACGGCGGCTTACTTAAAAAAGGAATCCGCAACGAACCCCGACAAATTCACGTTGTTCCGCAACCCCGAAAATTCGGGCTTTCCGAAAACCTGCAACAACGGCATCGCCAAAGCCAAGGGCGAAATCATTGTCCTGCTGAACAGCGACACGATGATTCCCGCGCGCTTTTGTGAAAAAATCGCCGCCTGTTTTGATTCCGACCCCTTAATCGCGGTCGCGTCGCCGATTGCGGCGTACAGCGGCAGCTACTTCATTCCTTTGCGCGACGGGGAAACGGTCGCGTCCATGAACGAAAAAATCGAAAAACTGCACAAACCGACCTATCCCGCCATTCCGACGGCGGAAGGGTTTTGCCTGTGCCTGCGCAAGTCCGCGCTGGACAAGTTCGGCGCGCTGGACGAAATTTACGGCAAGGGATTCAACGAAGAACGCGATCTGTCGTTCCGCATGGCGTCCAAAGGACTGCGGTGCGTTTTGATCGACAATTTGTACGTTTTTCATAAACGGCACGCGTCTTTCGGCAGCGCGGCACGCAAACAGCAACTGGAACGCAATGATAAAATTTTCAAAGACCGCTGGGGCGATCTGGTGAAACGGGAAAAGGACTTTACCAAACACCGCAACCCGATCGACGAACTGCGCCGCCAAATTCAGCCGAAGTATTTTAAAAAAGGTCTGTTCTGGTCGAAATCCGTTCTGCCCGACAAAACGGTCTGGCGCGTGTTCGGCGTCAAAATCACGAAAAAGCACACGGGGGGGGGGCAACCGAAAGTTTAATCACAACTTTTACGGTATATTTTCCCCATACAACCGCCCGTACCGCGGTTTCTTTTAACAAAATAGAATTTTCATCTTCACCGCTTTTCTGCGCGAAAAGCGGTGTTTTTTGTCCTATCCCCTAATTGAAAGGATTTTTTCATGACCAAGATATCCGCCCTGTTATGCACTTACAACACACCCGAACCATATTTAAGGGAAACGATCGAAAGCGTTTTGAAACAAACCTTTCCGGATTTTGAATTTATCGTTTTGGACGACGGTTCGACAGACGCCGATATTGAACGCATCGTCAAATCGTATTCAGACAGCCGGATACGGTTTTACAAAAACGAACACAACACCGGCATTTCCGCAACACGCAACAGGCTGATCGATTTGGCAAACGGCGAATATCTGGCCGTCATCGACCACGATGACATATCGCTGCCGCGCCGTTTTGAAAAACAGGCGGCGTATTTGGACGCGCATCCGGACACCGGAATCGTCGGTGCACAAGCCGAATTTATCCCCGCCCGCAAAATCAAAAAACGTCCGACCGACAACGAAAGCGTGAAAATATCCCTGATGCGGCAGTGCGTCATCGTCCATCCGTCGTGCATGATCCGCAAATCCGTTCTGGAAAAAACTGGTTTCAGGTACGAAGAACGCTTTTCACCCGCCGAAGATTACGCGCTTTTCTGCCGTTTGATCCCGCACACGGATTTTTACAACATTCCGGAAGTTCTGCTTTTATACAGAAAACATAAAAAAAACACGTCCGCGCTTCAAAGCGAAAAAATCAACCGCGCAACGATCGCCATTCAAAATTTCGCACGCGCGCAAAATCCGGAACTGGCGGCGATTTCAGACGCCGAATGCGAAACCGTCGAAACCTTTCGCCTGTTCAATGCCTTGCCCGTTTTTTCGATACGCAAAAAAAGAAACAGAAAAACGCTTTTACTGTTCGGTTTCCTGCCGGTTTTCTCGGCGAAAACGAAACGGGGGACGCTGTCATGAAAATACGTTGCATTCAAAACGCAATCGACCGTTTGCGGGGCAAAAAACATCTGGTCATTCCCGCGCCCTATTACAACGACAGAATCCCCCTGCCGCCGGAATATCCCGACATTTACAACGCGGATAGCCGAAAAATGGAAATGTTTTTCATTCGCGACCGCCATTTTTCGCACGAACCCTACGGCACTTTTCCGACGTATTTTTTATGGGACAGATTCAACTGGGGACTGAATACGCATTTTTACACGGGAAAATCGGCGAAAGAAACCGTCGGATCACCGACATCGAAATACGCGTGGCTGTTGGAACCGCGCACGAAACAGGCGCGGGATTACCGTATGTTTGAAGACCGTTCTCTGGCACGGGAGTTTGATGCCGTTTTGACCTATGACGAACGGCTGCTGAATCTGTTGGACAATGCCGTTTTTTTTCCGAGCTGCGCCGTTTCGTGGGTGCATGAAACGGATGCCGACATCTGGCGAAAAAAAACGAAAAACGTGTCAATCCTGTCGTCAAACAAAAAAATGTGTCCGTTGCATTATCTGCGGCTGGCGATCGCTTGGGAATGTAAGAAAGAGGGGCTTGCCGACACGTTCGGCACGTTTGACGGCGGGCGCGCCGTGACAATGGCTGAAACGTTGAAACACTATCGCTATTCCATCGCGATTGAAAACCAGATTTCGGATTATTTTTACACGGAACGCCTGATTTCCGCCTTTATCTCCATGACTGTCCCGATTTACGTCGGGGCGCGGAAAATCGAAAAATTTTTCAACGACGACGGCATCATTCGCGTTGATGAAAAGCAGGCTACAAACATCAAAGACGTTTTAAGACAATGTTCCGAACGGGATTATATGAACCGCCTGCCGGCGATGCGCGAAAATTATGAAAAAGCGAAGGCTTATCTGAACCAGAACGATATGCTGTACGAAACGCTTTTCATCAAACCGGAACAACGGAAATTGAATTTCGACTTTTCAAACATCGGGGGCGTAAAATGAAAATCAGCATCATCATTCCGGTTTACAACGCGGGAAAGTATCTGACCGGCTGTTTAACCAGCATCGCCGCGCAAACATACTCCGATTTTGAATGTTGGTGCGTCAACAACGGTTCGACCGACGATTCATTGAAAATCATCAATGAGTTTGTTCAACAGGACAACCGATTCAAGCTGATCGACCGCACGAACGCGGGCAAGCAGGCCGCCGCCCGAAACGCCGCGTTGAAACGGGCGACGGGCGACGCCGTCACGTTCGTTGACGCGGACGATTACATCCACCCGCAAATGTTGGAACTGTTGATCGAAACCATGCGGGAAACAGGCTGCGACGTTGTCGGATGTCTGCCGTTCAACACCAAAAAACTTTATACGGGCGATTTTGAAACCGTCAAATCGTATAAAACAAAAATTTACAAAGATCCCGTCACCGCCTTTATGACAAAAAGATGCGTTCCGACGACCGTATGGGGACGGTTGTATAAGAAAAACGTCATCACTTCGCCGTTTATCGAAGACATCTTTTTTGAAGACGTGCCGTTCACTTTTGAAATCTTTTCCGGATTAAAGCGGTACGCTTTGATCACCGCCCGTCTTTACGGTTACTACAAGGGAAACGAATCGACCATGCGATCCGTTTGGACGAACGAAAAAACGGACAGCTATATCCGCGTCATCCGTTCCGTATCCCTGTTCACAGCCAAAAACGTTCCCGAAAAAGCGACAGCCGTGAAAAAACACATTTCGAACGGGCGCGTCAAAATGATCATGTCCCGCATCAAAAACGCCCCCGACCGCCGCGAACTGTACAATTACGCCGCGCCGAAAATCCGCGAACTGTATCGGGAAAACCTGATTTCTTACCGCGGGCTGAAATTGAAACACAAAATCGCCCTCTGCCGTTTGCTTTACGACGATCGAAACCTTGAAAACGGAAAATTCAGCTGCGTTTCGCAAACCGTCTATCCTTTGAAAATCGACGATTTGCTGGCTTTGCCGAATGTCGTCCCTCCGCCGCCCGCGATCAAAGGCAAAGAGATCGTCATTTTGGTCGGGAACAGGAATAAAAACATTCCGGACAGGCTGTATCAGGGGCGCGACACGTTGGAAAACCTGAAATCCGCGGGGATTGAAACCGCCCCGTGTCATGTTGCCTTTTTCAGAAACCGCCCCTTTTGGGATTTGCTGTCACCGTTTTGCCGCGCCTATCGCAACCGGTTTCACGCGTTCGGCACCGCCGTTTACCATATCAATCCGCAAGCCGTACGCGAAATGCATTTGGAACGCGGACAAAGAACGAAAGAAAACGCCTATCTTTATTCAAAATGGCCGCTGTCGGAACAACAGCGGCAAAAACAATACAATGATTTGAAAAATTCCTTGATGCAAAACGGGTTTGACGACAGTTATCCGGTCGAAATCATGCTTTGCCGTTCATTGGGCGTCAAAGACACGGTTTATCAAGGACACCACAGGATCATGTTCTGCATCGACATGAACGTTCCGTATATCGGTATCGTTTTTATGTACGTTTCGCATTGTCCGCGTTTTTTGGCGAAACCGTTATACCTGCTGGCAAAAATTTTCAAAAAAAGAACGGCGGAATGATTTAAAAATCCACTTTTCTGCCATACAGCAAATAGTCGTAAACGGCGGAACGCTTCATTATATCCCCGTTGAACTTTTCCGTATCCCCGATTTGTTCCAAAACGGTCGATTTTCCGGAAAACAGCGACGTCCCCAGCCCCAATCTGTCGCCGGCGATTTCAACACCCATCGCGGCCAGAATCGTCGGGTAAATATCCATGGTGGTGAATTTTCTGTTTGTCGTTTTAACCGGTTTTGCCTGCGCGTTTAAAAACAAATTAAAAACGCGCCGCCTTTTGTCTTTTCCGAAAACGACATCGTTCATCGCCAAATGATCCCCGACAACAACAACCGTTGTATTCTTATAGAACGGCTGGCTTTCCAGCCACGCCAAAAAATCGGAAAGTTGCTTATCCGCGCACGATATGACGTTTTTATAGATATCTTCCCGCGGATATTTTTGCTTGCAAACGGTATCGTCAAAATATCCCGTTGCAAAATGAGTATCCATCGTCATCATACCGAATGCAAAAGGCGTATCGCTTTTCCCCAATTCGGAAAGTTCTTTTTTAGCCAAAGAATACGTTTCCGAATCTTTCAGTCCCCATTTGAAACTTGCAATATCCCATACTTTTCCTCCCTTTCCGGTAAAATAAGTGTAATCCTCGATCTTCAAATCACCGTGCGATTTAAAAAAGATATCCATTCCCGCAAAAGAAGATTTCGTCCCGATCATAAATTTTTCGACGTATCCGTTATCCTTTAAAACATCATACAGACAATGCGCTTTCGGTAAAAAATATGTGTACATTCTGTAATGCGCCGGATCTATCGGCAATCGAAGCGGAATGCCGCACGTTTGCGCAACCAGTCCCGCTTGCGTCCATGACGTTCCGGCGACCTGTTCCGCACCGCCCAAACGATCCGCATCGCTGAAATTAACGCCTTTTATCCGCGCCGCCGCAGTCGTTTCGGGGATCAGATTTTCCCCGTCTTTTTCGGAATACGTCGATTCAAACGATTCAACGAAAATCAAAACAAGGTTTCTTTTTTTATCCGGAAAAGTCAATTTCACCTGTGACGGATCGGAATAATAGGTTTCATAAAAATTGGAACGGCTGGAAAAATTGTCTTTAAACCAATTCGGAACATTCAATTTTACGGCGGAAAAAACAATACAACCGCCGAAAAATAAATATGTCAGTTTTGAAAAATGAATCACAAAAAAATTATTCGGTTTGATACTTTGAATTTTTTTCAGAACAAACGCATACAATACCGTTAACCCGACAGCCCAGAAAATCGTGTTCCGGACAAAGCTGATAATCGTTTTCGCATCCGAATCCAACGGCATATACAAATGAAACAACAGCTGTTCCGTCGTTACGTTTCCGAATTTATCAACAATCCAGCAGGCCGTCGCCGCCAAAAATACGAACAAGAAAAATAAAATCAAAGAAACGATATTTTTCATCACTGATGCCTTTAATAGGCTTTGCCGAACTTGTGGGGGCGGGCGGCGTTGTATTCCATTTTCAGCCGGACATGCGTTTCGATGTCGATGTTTTCGCACGCCGCCAGTTCCAGCAGGCGGATCACCGCGTCGGTCAGCTCGTCTTCAAAAGAATCTTTGACACAGGCTTCAAAAGCCTCTTTCGTTTCACCGTTCGCTTTGAACGCGGACAAATCGGCGCGCTTTCCTTTGCGGCAAGCCTCCAGAGCTTCGGACACTTCGCTGTGAATCAACGCCAGCCGGCGCGCGGTTTGCAAAGAAGCGACCTCCGCGCGCAAAGCGGCGTTACCCGCCAAAGCCGTTTCCAGATCTTTTTCCGTATCGTGGAATCCCTTTTGCGTCGCGATTGCCAACGCCCGCGCCGCCCATTCGTTCAGCGTCATTTCGCTTTGCCCGCGTGAAAGAATTTTTTGATTTTCAGAAACAAGCGTTTGCGGCGAATCAAAGCGGCTTCGCGTTCTTCTTTTTCCTCGGCGTATTCGGACAAGCGACCTTTGGCTTCCTGCAACAAATCGTTCGTCCGCGCCAGAACAAAGCTGGTCGGCGTATCGATCCAATCGCCCAACCCTTTGCCGCACGGTGTTTTCGACGGCACTTTTTTAATGCGGTTGCCCAAAGCCGGAAACAACGTCCTGCCCAGAAATCCCATCACGGGCATTTTGACGGTTTCCAATTTGTAATCGGCGCGTTTCAACGTATAGGCGTTGTTGCATTTCGACAAAGCGTGCGCCAAGCGGGCGTGGACTTTGGAAACGTCTTTGGCGTCGGCGGCGGCGATCGCCTCTTTAAACGCCTCGTCCTTTTCGACTTCTTCGTCAAAAAAGACGGCGGGCGGATCCATTTCCGACAGAATAACGTTCAGATCCAATCCGTCTTCTTCCGGATCGATATCCAGATGTTCGTGCATGACGCCGCGCACGACGGCGGACAGCACGGCGTCGAACAAGAACTGTTCATGCGTCCACGGCTGTTCCTTTTCGCCCATTTCCAGCGCCTTTTGATCCAGCACCTGATGCGCGCGGTACAGTTCAAGCCATTTTTCGGGATTGTCCTTGTCCTTTAACAATTCCTGCGCCTTGGTCTTTTCCAGTGCCTTGACGGCTTGGCGCAACGCCTGACAATCCTTTAAGTTTTTCACCGCGTCAACCAGCGCGGACGCCTGCCAGCGTTCCAGAGATTCCTTGATTTGTTTTTCGTTTTCAAACGTGACGATACAGCCGTCCAGCATAAAAGCCCCTTAATCTTTGTTTTCAGATATTTTCCTTGAACGCGGTTCAAAAGTCAATCCCGACGCCGCGTTATTTTTCAGGCAGACGGGATTTGCGGATACGAATCAAGTTGTTTTTCAGCCGACGGCAAAGCAACGATAAAAATTTTTTGCCGCAAACATCAATCGCATCTTTCGATTTTTTCCAAAGACAAAATAAAATCACCGCCCGTTAAATATCCGTCGTTTCCGCCGACGACGGGAACCGTATCGCACGCGCCGAAATACCCCGAAACGGAAAACACCCGCTTTGTTTTTAACAGATCGGCAAGATCGCTTTGACGCAAGCGTTTTAAATGCCGTTTAAAAAATCGGGTTTCCCGTTGCCCGTATATTTTGCTTTCATACGATCTGATGTCGTAATCCGGAAACCAATAAAGCAACCACAGGCGCACTTGCCAGCCGCTTGCGATCAGAACGTCCTTGTTCGTGACGTTTTCCTTTACGGCGTTATAAAGCTCCCGCTGGGCATTCGGCGCGGTCAGCCGCTTTTCTCCGATGCAAGAAAACAAAAACGAAACCGTCATCAAAAAGGCGAACAACACTTCGTTCGTCCGCTTTCGGGCGATGCCGACGGTGAAAAACAAATACAATCCGCCGAACGCGATCGTCAAATAGCGATCCGTAAGGACGGGACGCCAAAAAACGGACAGCATAAACAAGACATACCACAAACAAACGGCGACGATGATCCCCGACAACGCGGATTTCTTTTTATCAACGGCGTTTTGTTCCTGAAAAAACTGAATGCCGACCACCCAAGCCGCCATCATCAAAAACGTGCCGCAAAAGTATTTCCCGAAAAAAAACAGCCTGTAGGCGTCATACACCTGAGTATAAGAAATCCAATGCGTTTCCCCCAGATTTTGCCGCGAAAGCAGCCACAATTCCGGACAAACAACCGCGAACAGAATCGTATTGCAAATAAAAAAACGTTTAAAAACAGCCTTGTCCCGTCCGAACGACCGGAATAAATAAACCAAAGCGACAACGGCGCACGCCAACGCCGCGTAATAATGCGTCCACGACGCCAAAACAACGAAAAAGACATAAAAGGCGTACTGCTTTTTATCGTTTTTAATCAACGCCGTTTCCGCCGACAAAAACGCCATCGTCGTGAAAAACAGCGCCCAGGAATACATGCGGACAATGCGGCAAAGCCACGGGGAAACCGGAGAAAGCATCAAAAAAGCGACAAACCAAAACGCCGTTTTTTCATCAAACAGCTTCCGGATTTTCCCGCCCGCGAACACGGCGCACGCGATCATTCCCGCAAGCGAAAAGCAGCGCGCGGCAAACACGGATTGACCGAACACGGACAGCCATGTTTTCAACATGACGAAATAAACGGGCGGGTGAACGTCCTCGACGAACAGGAAACGCAGCATTTCGCCGAACGGCATGCGCGTTTCCAGCATAGTCGCCATTTCGTCGCCATGCAGCAGCGAATGACCGTTCAAATATAAAAAAGCCGCGATGCCGACGGCAATCACCCATGATGTTCCGCGCGCGTATGCGGTTTTAAACATGCCCTCCTCCTTCATCAAAACATCGGTTTCCGCTTTTGTCCGACGATGGCGTCACCCCTGATCGGAAAGATTCGATTCTTTGACGATGTACAAGGGGCGGTGTTTGGTTTCCAAATACGTTTTCGCCAGATAGCGTCCCAAAATTCCCAGACAGAACAGTTGTACGCCGCTGAGAAAGAACAATATGCAAATCAGCGACGACCAGCCGTACGCCGCCGGCGCGCCCGCCAGTTTCAACCCGACGACAGTCGCAATCCCCAAAAACGATAAAAAGCACAATCCGACGCCGATGCAGGCGACCATCGTCAGCGGAGCGGTGGAAAAAGCACAAAAGCCCTCCAACGAATAGGCGAACAAAGACCAAAACGACCATTTCGTTCGTCCCGCCGCGCGTTCCGCGTTGTCAAATTCGATCCATTTCGTATCGAAACCGACCCATGCGTAAATGCCTTTGGTAAAGCGATTGTATTCGCCCAATGAAAGAACGGCGTCGACGACCCGCCGCGTCATCAAACGGTAATCCCGCGCGCCGGGAACGATCTTTAAGCGCGAAATGCGGTTGAAAATTCTGTAAAAACCGTTTGCGAAAAAGGATCTGACGACGCTTTCCCCTTTGCGGTTTCTGCGTCTGGTCGCGACGCAATCAAAGCCGCCGTTTTCAATCGCGTCAATCATTTCAGGCAACAATTCGGGCGGATCCTGCAAATCGGCGTCCATCACGGCGACCAGCCCGCCCGTCGCCGCTTTCAATCCCGCGTACAAAGCGGATTCCTTGCCGAAGTTGCGGGAAAAGGAAATGAACGTCGTTTTGATTCCGGCGGATTTCAACCCCTTGATGACCGAAAGCGTGGCGTCAACCGATCCGTCGTCAACGAAAACGGCTTCGATTTCCCTGTCAGGCAACCCGTTCGCGACCTTTTCCAGCCTGTCCCAAAGCAGGGGCAAAGCGGCTTCTTCGTTAAAGCAAGGAACGACAACTGTCAGTTTTTCCGGCATTTTTCCACCAAAAACGGGTTAAGCTTTTATTTAAAAATGAACTATACTATACTGTTTGACAACAAAAACAACAAGGATCAAAGCCCATGATACGCCTTTTCGCCGGAATCGAACTGCCGGAACATATCAAAGACCAGCTTTACGCCCTGCGCGGCGGCGTGCCGAACGCCAAATGGGTCGAACGCGAAAACCTGCACATCACTCTGCGCTTTATCGGCAATATCGACGAAGACGTCGCGAACGATCTGCACGACGGGTTCATGCAGTTGCGCGCCCCCGCGTTCGATCTGCAAATGGCGCAAGTCGGACTGTTCGCAAACGGTTCGCAACTGCGCCACCTGTGGGCGGGCGTCTGTAATTATCAGGCTTTGGATTTTCTGCACGACAAAATTGAAAGCGTCGTTTCCCGCAACCGTCTGCCGCCCGACAAACACAAATTCCACGCCCACTGCACGCTGGCGAAGCTGCGCGGCGCGACGTTCGACGACGTACACAAGTTCATGGAATACAACAACCTGTTCCGTTCCGACGAATTTCACATCGATCATTTCACGCTGTTTTCCAGCCACCCGCGCACGGACGGCGACGGATCGTATTACCGCGTCGAAGCCCAATATCCGCTGTTCGGATACTGGGATTGACGCTTTAAAAATTTCAAATGTAATCGGAAATATACGGGCTTTCGTGCAACAGCACATCGTCCAGACGGCGCACCGCGTCCATGTCGCCTTCGATGCGTTCGGCGCGGAACAGCTGTTTGGCTGACTTATATCCCAGCAACAAAGCCGTCAGCGTCGCAATCGACATGCGAACGTGATAACGCGCGATATCGTCGTCGCAAATTTTGCATTTTCCCTTTTTGAACAAAACGGTCAGCTTGGCGTTGTTCCATTCCAAAAAGGAATCCGTGACCTCGATGGCGATGCGGACGCCCTTTTCGTTCGGATTGCAGTGGTATTTTTTCAAAAACCCGCGCGCGTCGACGATGCGTCCCATGATATAGGGACGTATCGTTTCGCGAATGTCGCCGTCGTTCATGTAAAACGCGATCGGTTCGTTGAAATATGTGTTTCCGCGCACTTCGTCAATCATGGAATCGTGCGCGCGGATATATTCCCACAATCCCTTTTGAGCTTCGCGGTTCAGATAGATCATTTCTTTGATGTGCATGATATCGTCCTTGATCATGTACACCATATAGCCCATGGGTTTTTCATTTTCGGAATAATAGACGGCGACGGCGGTGTCGTCTTCGTCCCAACGCCAGTATTCCTCCCACGCCAGTTTGTCGCGGTACAGACAACCGTGCGTCTGTTTGGCGAAACGCGCGTGCAGATCCATGAATTCCTCGTTGTCCCAGTTCACGCGGCGCACGAATCCGGACACTTTCGCCTGAATCGGGATTTGCCTGTCCTTGACGGTATAGGAAATCTTGTTCGAAACGATTTCCCAGCCGAATTTGCGGTACAGCGGAATCGAATACGGATAAAGCAAAGCCAACACCTGCCCTTTTTCCGTCATGCGGGTCAGGCTTTGACGCATCAGGTTGGACATGATCCCTTTGCCGGAATATTCGGGATAAGTGCAGACGCTGGTGATGAACCCGATGGAAACGGTCGCGTCGTACACGTTCATTTTCAGCGGATAGACCGCAAATTGCGACACCAGTTTTTTATGGTCGAAGCACCCCAAAACGTCCGCGCGTTCCAGCACGGGAAACTTGGACTGTTTGATTTCGTCGGCGCGCCAGCCCGTGCGGTTCAGTTCGTCTTCGGTGACTTGGAACGAATAGCGCAACAACGCGTTGTATTCGTCGACATCTTTGGTGGACAGTTTTTTAACGCACAGTTTCAGTTTGTCTTTTTTATTGCTCATGGGAACCTTTTTCCGCGCAAAGCGTTTTCGCGAAAGAATAGCCCAAACTCCCCCGCTTTGTCAAACGGGGGACGCAAAAAAATCGGATTCGATCCCGTCAAACGGTCGTTTCTTCGGACGGGACGGCGGATTCGACCAAACGCCATTGATGCGGATCCAGCAAAGCCGACAACGCCACGGTGACGGTTCTTTCGTTTCCGCCCTGTTCGTTCAAACGCACATGCAACGGCAAGTCGGGAAATTCTATCACCCGTTCCACCAACCATTTCGAGGTCAAACCGCTTGCTTTTTGAAAAACATCGTTGGGCTGCACAGGGAATTTTGCCATTTTTACGCTCTTTCTTCAGTAAGTTGCTTACGGTATCCTACCGTAACGGAATTACAGTTTAAAACAAGATGGCATCAAGTTCAAATAAAACTTATTCTTGCATCAGCCGCCGCAGGATTTCCAAACGGTCGTCAACGGGTTCGGCGCGGCGCATAAATTCGACGCGCATTTTTTTCGCGCCGTTTTTCACCGCTTCGCGCTTTCTGACAACGGGACGTTCCGCCAGCAGGAAATGACGGCAGTCTTTCATCACGGAAACGAAATTTCCGTAACGAGACGTCATTTTTTCCTGACGATTCCCGCCGCAATTTTGGCATTTCCCGTGCAACGCCGCATAAGGGCAGTTTTCCGACGTGAACAGCGCGATATCCTGATAAACGACAGCCGCCGCTTCGGTCGGAAACGCCGCGAACAACGCCGACGGATCCGGCGTTTCGGGCGACACCGCGAATCCCGACGCGCCCAGTTCCGAAACCATGCGCGCCGCCGACGAATTGGCGACGTAGATCTGCCAGTCGAACGTCACATCGGCTTTCGTCCCTTTAAACACGCTCAGCCCCCAGACGTTGGCGATTTCAAATTTCGAAAATCCCCTTTTCATCAGATCGCGCGCCTTTTGTTCCAGCTTTGCCGTTTCCCAAGCGCGGGCGACGGCAGGCAGAGCAAAACGGATTTTCCTTGCGTCAAAACCGTCAAAGAAATCGACGTCCGTACGGACGCTTAATTCAAACACGACCTCCGCGACGGGTTCTTTCATCAATTCAGCCGCCAGCACGGCGTCGTCCGTTTTGACGATATAGGACGTTTCAGCCGTCTTTTCCGACGGGGACAAAACCTCGCGATGCAGAATTTTTTCCTTTTGGCGCGCGCGTTCCTCTTGTTTTTCCGCACTCAAAGCCGCGGCGGCGCGTTCATACAACCGATCAATCCAATAATAAGTAAAAGATAGACACCTATTTTCGTCCGACATTCTTATTTTTCCAGGGTTCCAGGGATTGCCCGCAGGTGCTTCTGGATGATTTGGAGCTGTCCTATGCCATTACGATCCACAAATCCATGGGCTCAGAGTATGATACGGTCATTATTCCACTGCTGG
>OQVS01001016.1_pt1 | contig 19429 bp, 14 predicted proteins | sample 1691601 | NCBI WGS metagenome assembly OQVS01 (sample SAMN03418268, study PRJEB22391) | human gut metagenome | biome: human-gut; feature: organic feature; material: feces | host: Homo sapiens | place: Tanzania | collected 2013-01
GCAAGCTAGAGCCAAAGCCGTCAAGGTAAAATTGCTGCTGGGGCGTGAATTTATTCAGGCAGACAAAAAACGCAGTGTACCTAAAGGCGTTTGCTTGGAGCCCAAAGGACGCAAAACTTACACTACTATTGCCAATAAACGCTACGATTATATTTATTGGGACTTGTGGGGACGTGAATTAGTCGATACTTTGATGCTGGCCCGTTTGCGCGATGTTACGTTCCGCGAATTGGAAACTTTTTCGCTGGAAGAAACGGCGCAATCGCTTGGAACCATGGGAGAAGATGAGCCAGCTTTCGCTTCAGAAAGGGAAAAAGCTGAATTTTATGGTCATTTGCTGGAAAAGGTGAGCGAAGCTTTACTTTATCCTTTCTATGTTCAGGCTCAATTTTTCCCTTATTCATTGCAAAATACCATTTTGCGTGGTACGGCTACCAAAATTAACAGCTTATTCTTGCGCTATTATTTAAGTAATTCGGTCAGTATCCCCGACAAGCCGCAAGTAGCCGAATATATGGGCGCTTCTGCAGGTCAAGAAGTGGAAGGTATTGTACATGACGTTTATCACTGTGACGTACAATCGCTTTATCCCTCAATTATGCTCAGTTGCAATTTAGGGCCTCAGGCCGACGAACTGGGCCTTTTCCTTAATTTATTGGCTAAATTGCGCACTTTCCGCCTTAAGGCCAAAGCTCTTATGCGTCAAGTTCAGAAAGAAGCTGAGCAAGATGTGGAAAGAATACGTTTTTACGACGCTTTACAAAGTACGTTTAAAATTTTAATCAATTCTTTTTATGGCTATTTGGGTTTTGCTCAGGGCAATTTCGCCGACTTTGCCAAAGCTTCCGAAGTTACAGCCAAGGGTAGAGAAATTTTAGCAACTATTATCTCTAAATTAAAAGAGTTGGGCTGTCGCGTGGTGGAGTACGATACCGATGGTGTTTATTTCCAAGCGGCTCCCGAGTCAGAAGAAGCGCCGGAAGTCTACGGCAACACAATATCTGAAGCTATAAACAGTATCTTGCCTTCTGGAGTTGGGGTAGAGCTTGATGGTTTCTATCCATCTATGTACTCTCACACTACTAAAAACTATGTGCTCCTTGATAAAAACGGCACTTTATCCTTTAGTGGTGCCACTTTCCGCTCCCGTTCACGTGAACCCTATTTGCGTTTAGCTTTACAACGCACGGCTTCTTTTGTCTTGCAAGGTCGACCTGAGGAAGCGGTGGCTTATATCGCTCAACTCAAAGACGATATTCTCAAGCATAATATCCCCATAACTATGTTAGCCAAAACCGAAATTTTGAACGATTCTTTGGAAAATTATGGCAAAAAAATTGAAAAGAGTAGTCGCAATCGGGCTGCAGCTTATGAAGTAGCCCTTAAATCTAAACATACTTACGCCGCTGGCAAAGCTGTACGCTATTATATTACTGGCAACAAGAAGAGCGTCCGTATTTTTGAAAATGCTAAAGAACTGAGCTTGTATGACGCCTCTGCGCCAGACGAGAATAGCGCCTATTATATTGGCAAATTGGAAGCTTTGTTGGAACAATTCCCACTTTTGGTGCCTGCTGAAGCTTTGCCTGTGAAAAAGAGTCGCAGCCTTAAAAAATAAAAACTCTCAAGCTTAGGAGCTTTTAAAGCGATTGTGTCGAAAGGCGGCGAGCCGTCTGAGAATGCTGTCGCTTTTTTTTGCGTAAGTTGCCTCGGGCAGTACTGTTTAACCAATAAAAAATATCAGCTTAGCTAACGAATCTGTTTGAGCTTTATTTTCTGTCAAAATGTAAAGCTTAGAGGGGGCTGTTTGGTAGCTTAAGAGGAGTGACAAAATGGGCCAAGCCTACGAAAAACTTTTAAAAAAGATCAAAGAAATCACTTGCTTAAACGAAATTTTGGAGTTGCTGACTTGGGACTTAGAGACCGGTATGCCAATTGGCGCTGACGAAGCCCGCGCCGATCAGATGGGAGTCGTTTCTGAATTGTCTCATCGCCTTTCTACTTCGGAAGAATACTTGCAACTTATTAAAGCCTCTGAAGAAGAACTGGCTGAAGAGAAAAAGTCCGGCCTTAAAGTCCAGTCTTCTTCTCCTTACGATTTGCACAATTTGGATGTTAAAGCCGATTTGCTGCGTAAAGTTAGACGTGACGCTGATAACAATTCTAAAGTGCCCGCTTCTGTTGCTTCTGCTTTAACTGCTGCTTGCTCTAAAGCTCAAAGCGTTTGGATGAAAGCTCGTCAAAATAACGACTTTGCTTCTTTCCGCGAGCCTTTGGAGCGTGTTGTCGAGCTTTGCCGCGCCAAAGCTGAAGCTTTGGGCTACAAAGAACACATCTATGACGCTTTGCTTAATGTTTACGAACCTGGTTTAACTACCGCTCAAGTTAGTAAAGTTTTTGGAGAGTTGCGCGGCCATTTGGTAAGCTTAGTCAGTCGCATAGCCAAAGCCGAGCAGCCGCAATTGCGCGTTATCAATAAAAATTACCCCATAGAATTGCAACGCCGTTTCTGCCATCGTCTCATGAGTGATATGGGCTATGACTGGACACGCGGCAAAGTAGATGATGTAATCCATCCTTTCTGCTGCTCATTTTCTACTAGAGATGTGCGTGTAACTAACAATTTTAGTGAACAAGCTGTCACAAAAGCTATGTTTACGGCTTTACACGAAACAGGGCATGCTCTTTACGAGCAAGGCTCTCCTTGCGAATGGACGCACATTCCTTTGGAAGGTGGCGCCAGTATGGCCGTCCATGAAAGCGAATCCCGTTTATGGGAAAATATTATCGGTCGCAGCAAAGCTTTTTGGGAGTTCTACTATCCTGTTTTTCAGTCTTATTTCCCCGCTCAAACTGTCGGCGTAGACTTAGAAGAGTTTTATAAAGCTGTAAACTACGTTACTCCTTCATTTATACGCACTGAAGCTGATGAAGTTACTTACAGCTTGCACATTATGTTGCGCTTCGAATTGGAAAAAGCGCTTATCGAAGGCTCTTTGAAAGTAAAAGATTTGCCAGAAGCTTGGAATAGCGCTATGTCCGACTATTTAGGTATTGTCCCTGACACTGATACTGAAGGCTGCTTGCAAGATGTGCACTGGTCGTCAGGTTTGTTTGGTTATTTCCCTGCCTATGCTTTGGGTAACTTGATTGGCGCCCAGACTTGGCAAGCGCTTAAAAAAGATGTGGGCGATACGGATGAAGTTTTGCGCCACGGTCAGTTGGGAACTATTCGCAACTGGTTGCATGATCATATTTATGTTTATGGTCAGCGTCTCTATCCGAACGAGTTGCTTAAGGCCGCTACCGGAGAAAGCTTACAAGCCGGGCCTTTTGTAAATTATCTGGAAAATAAATATGGCGCTCTCTATAATTTGTAACTTTGAATGCTAGGCGGTGAAACTTAGCTTTAGCTAGTATAAGCGGCGCTTTCTTCTTTTTAATAATTTGACAGAGAAGGAGGCGCCTATTTATTTTGCTCTATATTTGCGCAAAATTTGCGCATAGTTAAATTGTGGAAAACTTTCTTTTTGCGGTTTTTTCGGGCTTTTTATACATTGTGTTGAATTTCGTTAAAAATCTAATACACATCTAACGTACCGAAAAAAAAATCGGCAGGGGAAGGACGACTGCGGTTCGTAATAACCTGGCGTTAAAAGATTTATAGCCCTCACTCAAGAGGGGGGCTCTTTTTTATGAAGATAACAAGTCTCTTCTTCTGTGTTTGATAGTTCGAATTGTCAGAGGAAAAGGCTTTTTGGAGGTTAGACATGGCTTTGACTATTAGACCGTTAGGTGATCGCGTTGTGGTGAAGCGCCTTGCTTCCGAGCAGAAGACTGCCGGTGGTATTTATATTCCCGAGAGCGCTCAGGAAAAACCCATGAAATGCGAAGTCGTGGCCGTAGGTTCCGGCAAATTGCTCGATAATGGCAAGCGCAACCACATGGAAGTGGAAGTCGGCCAGACCGTTTTGCTGGGCAAATACTCCGGCACTGAAATTAAGCTTGATGGCGAAGAGTATGTAATCGTCGATCAACGCGAGATTATGGGCATTTTAGCCTAGGGTAAAAATTGTTTTCGAAGACGCGCTGCCAATGGCGGCGCAACTTCATTATTTTGCGGCTGTATGGCAGAGGGGGCAGGTCGGCGAGAAGTCGGTGAAGCTATCTGACGTGTCGCAGGGGGAGCAAAAGTCATATAATGACAAAATGCCTGTAGTCGCGAAGTTTTTGTTCATATTCGAAAAGAGGAAAAAATTATGGCAGCTAAGATGATTATTTACGGTCAGGAAGCCCGCAAAGCTTTGGAAAAGGGCGTCGATGCTTTGGCTAACGCCGTGCGCGTAACCTTAGGGCCGCGTGGACGCAACGTCGTACTGGACAAAAAATTCGGCTCTCCTACCATTACCAATGATGGTGTAACTATTGCCAAAGATATCGAACTTCCCGATATGTTCGAAAATATGGGCGCTCAGCTGGTTCGTGAAGTTGCTTCCAAAACCAACGACATTGCCGGCGACGGTACCACCACCGCTACCGTTTTGGCTCAGGCTATGGTTCACGCTGGTATGAAGAACGTCACCGCCGGTGCCAATCCTATGTTCATTAAACGCGGTATCGAGCAAGTCGTTGAGCGCGTTGTCGAAGCTATTAAAGCTATGGCTGTGCCAGTAGAAACCACCGAAGCTATCGCTCAGGCTGCTACCATTTCCGCCAACAACGACAAAAAGATCGGTCAGCTTATTGCTGAAGCTATGGACAAAGTCGGTAAAGACGGCGTCATTACCGTTGAAGAGTCCAAGACTATGCACACCGGTCTCGAGCACGTCGAGGGCATGCAATTTGATAAAGGTTACATCTCTCCTTACTTCGTAACCGATTCCGATCGCATGGAAGCCGTTTTGGAAGATCCTTTCATCTTGATCGTCGAGAAGAAGATCTCCGCTATTAACGACATCGTCCATCTTTTGGAAAATGTTTCCCGCTCCGGTCGTCCTCTCTTAATTATCGCTGAAGACATCGAAGGCGAAGCTTTGGCTACTTTGGTCGTTAACAAGTTGCGCGGCGTATTGAATATTGCTGCTGTTAAGGCTCCTGGTTTCGGTGACAGACGCAAAGAAATGCTTAAAGATATCGCTATTCTCACTGGCGCTCAGGTGGTCAGCGAAGAAATCGGTCTCAAGCTCGAAAACGTCGGTCTCGATTCTTTGGGTAGCGCTGTACGCGTCAAGATTACCAAAGACGACACCACCATTGTTGAAGGTCGCGGCGATGCCGAAGCTATCAAAGCCCGCATCGAGCAAATCCGCCACCAGATCGCTGAGAGCGATTCCGATTACGATCGCGAAAAATTGCAAGAGCGTTTGGCCAAGTTGGCTGGCGGCGTAGCTGTTATCCGTGTGGGTGCCGCTACCGAAACCGAGTTGCGCGAGAAGAAGCATCGCTTAGAAGACGCCCTCTCCGCTACCCGCGCTGCCGTTGAAGAAGGCATTATCCCCGGTGGTGGTACCGCTTTCATCAGAGCTTTGCCCGTTTTGGATGAAATTAAGCTCGAAGGCGACCAGCAAGTAGCCGTAGATATTATCCGCCAAGCTTTGGTAGAGCCTTTGCGCTTAATTGCCACCAACGCTGGTGTCGAAGGTTCCGTCATCGTCGAGAAGGTAAAAGAAGCTGATGCTCCTATCGGTTATGACGCCTTGAACCGCGAGTTCAAAGACATGGTTGCCAATGGTATTATTGACCCTGTAAAAGTCACTCGCTCTGCTTTGCAAAATGCTGCCTCTATCGCCGCTATGGTTCTCACTACCGAGACCCTTATTGCTGAGAAGCCTCAGAAGGCTGATCCCGCTGCTGCAGCCGGTATGCCCGGCGGTATGCCCGGCGGCATGGGCGGAATGGACTTCTAGTTTCCATTAGTCCCCAAAGTATGGTTTAAGTGCTGCGTTTTGTTTAATTGTACGATTGGCTACAACACTTAAATAGGGGGGCATACTTATAGGAAAGGAGCTTGAGAGTTAGTTGCTCTCAAGCTTTTTTTTTCTTTAGTCTACTTTTGGGGAAAACTGTGCAAATATGTTCCCCGTGGCTAAATACCGATAGCTAAAGCTGGGGTCTTTACGGCACTTGTGGTAAAGGCGCATAAAGTCTGAGCAATTTTGGCTTAATCTTAAGAAAAAAAGGCTTTGACTTTGTCTTGCTAGAAAACAACGGCCGCTGCGCCTATTTTGTGCTGTTTTTTATACAGTTTTGCGCTAGTGGCAGTATTTTATTTGTTGGGTTTTTTAAGATGAGAAGTTTTAAGGTTTGGCTGGCCTTAGGTATTGTGGCCGTGTCTTGCTGGGCTTGTGGTATGTCTGAGGGACAGACTGTCAATATGTATGTTTCCCAAATGACGGTATACGAACGCAGAGTAGAGGCCGATGCTTACGATATTGGCAAGATAACTTCCGAAATAGATACAAATATAACTGAGCAGCAACGTATCGAGTTAGTAAAATCTCTCAAAGAGCAGGCTGCGCGTTTGCAAGATACGATTAAGGCTATTGAAGAAGCCAATTGTCCTCAACCTTGTCAAAATATGCGTGTTCACTATCAAGGAGCTTTACAAAACCGCTTGGCTCATTGTAAAGCTTTGGCCGATTTCTTGGAAAAAAATTATCGTCCCGGACAAGCTATAGACAGTAAAGCTCTGGCTGCACTTAAGAATAAGACTGACAAATTAGCTCAGGAAACGGCTGAATACGAAAATAAAATTCACGAAGACAAAGTCCTTTTAGCTAATTCTTACCGTGAAGTTCAGTTACCTGAAGTTGTCGAGAATAAATAGAACTTAAGTTATAAGTTTAGGTCTGGATATTTCACCTTTTGCGCCGTTTTTCGAATCGGCAATTTTTATTGCCTTTTGGGGGCCCTTTTGGGGGGGCTTGCATTTTAGGAGAAGACGAATTGGGTTACGCTCCGTTTATCAGTGGCATTATTGCCAATGCCAAAAAATATAAAGAACGCTCTGCTTACGAAGTTTATCGTGATGATCATTGGGAAAAAGTCTCTTGGACTCAATTTTTGACCAATATCAGCAAGGCTGCTTCGGCGGTACTAAACTTTTCTTTGGCGCCGGATGATTTAGTAGCTGTCTATGCTCCCAATTGTCCGCAGTGGCACGAAATAGATTATGGCTGTATGGCAGCCAAAGTTGTTACGGTAGCTGTACATGCAACATGTTCAGTCGAAGCTGTACGCCAAATTTTTACAGAGACGACTCCTAAATTGACTTTTGTCGGCAACGCCGAGCTGGCCGAATTGCTTTTTGGAGCTGTTGAAAACCCTGGCCATGTGGTTATTCTTGAGGGTGAACATCCTAAGTGTCAAAAATATGCCGATTTTGTTAATGTGGAAGTTCGCTCCGACTGGGATGCTAAAGTGGCTCAGACCAAAGCCGACGATCTTTGGACTATAGTTTATACTTCCGGCACGACTGGAGCTGTGCGCGGAGCTATGCTCACTCATGGTAATATCGTTTACCAAATTTTGCGCCATCGTGACAGATTGCCCGATCTTACCGATCAAGATCGCTCTTTTTGTATGTTGCCTTTAAGCCATGTTTTTGAGCGTGGTTGGTCGGCTATTCAGTACACTTGGGGTATGACTTACTACTACTGCAAGCCTTCGCCGGAAATTATTCGTTTGCTTCCTTATGCCGCTCCGTCGGTAATTTGTGTAGTCCCTCGCATTTTGGAAAAAATCTATACGGCTATTCACGAAAAATTTGCTCAGCGATCCAAAGCTATGCAAGGTATTGTTGATAAGTGTGTCAAGATTGGCTGTCAATATCAAAAAGAGTTGCTGGAAGGCAAAAAGCCTGGGCTTTGGTTGCGTATGCGTAACAAAGTGGCTGACAAGTTAGTCTTTTCTAAAGTTCGCCATGTTTTTGGCGGTCATATTAAGCATCTTGTGGTGGGCAGTGCTTCTTTGACAGCTTCTGTACACGAATTTTTCCGTGCTTGTGGTATCTTTATCAATAATGGTTACGGTATGACAGAGACGACCGCTACTATTTCCTCGACACCTATAGGGCGCAGTATCCCCGGTATGGTCGGTTTGCCTATGGAAGGCATAGAGATCCGCTTAGGCCAAGATAACGAAATACAAGTGCGTGGTGACAGCGTCATGGTCGGTTATTACAAAAAGCCCGAAGAGACCAAAGCTTCCTTTACCGAAGATGGTTTCTTCCGCACCGGCGATGTAGGACGTTTTGCTCCCAATGGCTATTTGTGTATTACTGATCGCATTAAGGATATGATTCGTACCTCCACGGGCAAATATGTCGCTCCCCAATATTTAGAGTCACGCTTGGCTCTCTCTCCTTTAATTGAACAAGCTGCTATTATTGGTGAAGGTCGCTCTTGGGTAGGCGCTTTGTTAGTTCCCAATTTCTCTAAATTGGAAGAATACGCTAAAAAGATTGGTTTGGCATTTTCTTCTCGCGAAGAGTTAGTTGGCTATCCGGAAATAGTCAATTTTGTCAAATCGACTATAGATGATTTACTCAGTGATGTTGCTAAGCATGAGCGTGTTCAACGTATCGCTTTACTTACTCATCCTTTTACTATTCAGAGTGGAGAGCTTACTCCTACTTTGAAGTTGCGCCGTAAAATTATTTTAGAGCGCTACCATGATTTAATTGCTTCGATGGACGCTTTTGATACTACTAGTTCAAAAATGGCTCCCAGCGCCGTTTGAGGCACTTAAATTTATTTTATCGATTCGACTGAAAGTGAGAATTAAACTGTGCCCTTAAACTTTATGCCTTTCGCTTTGAAAATGAGAGACATTGAAGCTTCTGATATACAAATTGAAGCTTTTAGGCGCAATTGTATGAAGGCTTTTAGCGGTAAGGGCTGTTTTATTGGTGAAGATGAAATCGCTCCGGTAGGAGAGCTTCCTTCTTTAGAGCAGTTGGCTCCCTTAAATAAAGAACAGAGCGACAAGTTGCTTAACGCTTGTGCTGTTATTAAGCTCAATGGGGGATTGGCTACCACTATGGGGTTGGAAGGGCGCCCCAAGTCTTTAGTGACAGCACATGGCCAGTCGTCTTTTTTAGATTTGACTGTGCGTCAAATTTTGAGCAAGCGCGAAAAGCTGGGCAACGAGTCTTTACCTCTCATTTTAATGAACAGCTTTAACACTAGTTCACAAACTATGAAAAGTTTGATGAGCTATTTAGACTTATTGGAACAGCCGGTTGCTGTGGAAATTGTGCAATCTCGTGTGCCACGCATTCAAGCCGATTCTCTGACTCCGTATGCTTCGGCTACCGATCCTTTAAGCGAGTGGTGTCCTCCTGGCCACGGCGATCTTTATTTGTCACTTTTTGTCAGCGGTTTGTTAGTAGAGTTGCTTTCTCGTGGCATCAAGTACATTTTCGTGTCTAATATAGATAATTTAGGGGCTGGTTTGGATATGCGTATTCCCAAGTGGATGGCCAGCTATGGCTATCCTATGGTAATGGAAGTTTCCAAACGGTGTGCTGCCGATCGCAAAGGCGGCCATTTAGCTAGAGATGTATATGGATCGTTTGTGTTGCGCGAGTCGGCCATGTGTAAGCCGGAAGAGCGTGAATACTTCTCCGACATTGAGCGGTATCGTTATTTTAATACCAACAATTTGTGGTTCGACGCTGAAGCTTTGTACAAATTGATCGTCTCTCAGGGTGGATTGCTCGATTTGCCTGTAATTCGGAATACCAAGACTTTATATGACAATTGGGGCAAGGCTTGTCAAGTATACCAAATTGAGAGCGCTTGTGGATCTATTATTTCTTCTTGGCCCAATGCTCAAGCCTTAGAAGTGCCGCGCAGTCGTTTTGTGCCTGTCAAAGGACTTAGCGATCTTATGATAGTACGCTCTGATTTATTCTCGGTAGATAGCGATTACTCTATTCGCTATACTGGAAAGAGTAATGTCCCTCCCTTAATTTCTTTGCCAGCGGAAGTTAACTCTCTGGATGATTTAGAGCATATGTTACCTCACGGTGTACCCAGTTTGCGCTGTTGTTCTTCGCTTTCTGTGGAAGGAACTGTTATTTTTGGCAAAGATGTAAAATGCGAAGGTAGTGTCAAGGTAATAGCTACTTCTGAAGCTTACATCCCCGATGGAACTGTACTCCGTGGTGAAATTCGTTTATAGATTTATATGAACAGTAATAAATTGCGCCGTGCTGTTTATGCCGGCAGTTTCGATCCTCCTACTAAAGGTCATTTGGATATCATTCGCCGATCTGCTCGATTAGTAGATGAGTTGATTGTGGCTGTAGTTCGTAATCCCAATAAGCACTCTCTTTTTACTCTAGCTGAGCGTGAAGAGATGATTCGTCATGATGTAGCTTCTTTATCTAATGTAGTTACTGCTTCTTTTTCTGGTCTACTGGTAGATTTTATGCGAGAGCAGCAAGCTAGTTTTATTGTGCGCGGATTGCGTTCAGCTGCCGATTTTGAAACAGAATTTAGTATGGCTCTTATAAATGACAGTTTAGCTCCGGAAATAGAAACGATTTTTTTTGCTTGCTCTCCGGAACACATTTTTGTCAGTTCCAGTGCCGTGCGGGAAATAGCTTCTTTGGGAGGAAAAGTCAGCCATTTAGTGTCAGAAGAAGTTCGTTTACGCTTACAAGAAAAGTTTAACTTAATTTTGGATTGATTAAGTATTGTGGTATTTTTGAGGGATTTGTTAAGAGAAATGGAGGGTTAAACGTATGGATATATACAAAGTTTTAACTCGCTTAGAAAAAACTGTAGAATCAAGCAAAACTTTGCCATTGATATTATCAGCCTATTCGGTAATCAATAAAGAGAATTTTTTGAAAATAATTGCCGAAGCTAGGGCCAATTTGCCAGAAGAAATTTTGCAAGCCAAAGATCTGGTTAGTCGTTCCAAACAGATCAAAGAAGAAGCTGCTCAAGACGCGGAAAAGATAGTCAGTGAAGCGGAAGATCGAGCCAGAGAAACTTTACGTGCCGCCAAAACTGAAGCCGGTAGCTTGATACAACAGCATGAAATTGTACGCCAAGCTAGAGAAGAAGCCGAGCATATTATTCAAGAAGCCGAAGAGAGAGCCCGAGAAATTGAGGATAATGCTTCTGCTGCTGCCGAAAGAGTCAGCCGTGAAGCCAATGATTACGCGCGAGGCGTTTGTGATGATGCTGATCGCTATGCTGCCAAAATCTTTGCTAATTTGCAGCGCGAATGTAAGCAAATTTTAGATTCTCTGCAACGTTTGGAAAAGAAACAGGAACCTTAAGTCGATATAGCTCTTTTTTGTGGTTTTGCCAATTTGCTATCTTATCTTTTTTGGGTAGGAGCTGAATAATAAAAAGAGAAAAACAGTCGAGAAGAGTAGTCCCGCAGCATTCAAAGCGCGGTTATGTTGTGACTGAGAGTGCGTAATCAGCAATAGTTTGGGGTATTTAATCGTGGGTAGTGTTCGTCTTGTCGAAGTAAATAAGATCTATGATGGTTGGGCTCCCAATCCGGAGCACAAAGCATGGTATCAGTTCTGGAAGCCCAGTCGTCTTCCCAATCAAGTTCACGTAGTTAAAAATATTTCTTTAGATATAAAAGACGGTGAATTTTTAGTTCTGGTTGGCCCTTCCGGATGCGGTAAATCGACCACTTTACGTATGGTTGCCGGTTTGGAAGAAATCACCAGCGGCTCGATCTATATTGGAGATCGTAAAGTAAACGATGTCTCTCCCAAAGACCGAGATATTGCCATGGTATTCCAAAGCTATGCTCTCTACCCGCACTTTAGCGTTTATGACAATATGGCTTTTGGTTTGCGTCAGCGCAAATATTCCGAAGAAGAGATCAAAAAATTAGTCGATCACGCTGCCGAGCTTTTAGATATAAAGCATTTGTTGTTGCGCAAGCCCAAAGAGCTTTCTGGAGGCCAGCGTCAGCGTGTAGCTATGGGGCGTGCTATTGTGCGTCGTCCTCAAGTGTTCCTTATGGACGAACCTCTTTCCAACTTAGACGCCAAGTTGCGTGTGCAAATGAGAGCTGAGTTGCAAAAGTTGCACCACACTTTGGGGGTTACTACTATTTATGTGACTCACGATCAGACTGAGGCCATGACCTTAGGCGACAGAATTGTGCTCATGCATCAGGGCATCATTCAGCAAGCGGCTGCTCCCTTAGAAATGTATGAACATCCGGCCAACAAATATGTAGCCGGCTTTATTGGCACCCCATCTATGAATTTCGTCGATGTTAAGTTGGAAGCTGCTGGTGAAGGGGTTTCTGTCAAAGGCAAAGGCTTTAGCTTCGAAATTCCGGAGCGTTTGGCCGGTCGCTTAAAAGAATTTGCCGGGGCCGAATGCACTTTCGGTATTAGGCCGGAAAATATTCACGATCCTAAGTTCGCTCGTGACAGCGAGTTCTTAGTACCTATTTGCGCTAAAGTAGAGGTCTACGAACCTATGGGCTCGGAAGTTTCTTTACATATTCGCTTAGGTGAAGAAGAATTAGTGGCTAGGGTCGATTCTCATACCGAGGCAAAGGTTGGCGATGTGGCCAGTTTAGCTTTGGATACACGCAAAATTCACTTATTTAATAAGGATACCGAAGTAGCGATGATCTAGAGTGGCCTGGGCCGCTTTGGTTGGATCCGCTGAAGGCGATAGAAAACTTATAGCTTAAAGTAAGGCCTTTCTCTGTATGGTATCTAGGAGAGAGGCCTTTTAATTGGAGGAAACGGTGGGAGAAGAAATTTTAATGTCCAAAGAGGGGATAGGCGTTGTCACCCCTACTTTAGAGCCTGGTGATTTTTTTCAAGTCGGCACAGAAACTGAACAGACTTCTCATATATATTTACGTTATCAATTATTCAGCAATTTAAATGCTCTAGCTTTAAAAAATACTGCTCAAGAGCAAGCTGGTTTGCTTTTGGGAAGTCATACCAAAGATAATTCTTGGATTAAAATTGAAGAAGCTGTGGAAGTTAAAGCCCAGAATGGCCGTTTTATAGAGTCAGTTTGGAAAAAGGCCTTTGCTCAAGCGTCCAAGCAATTCCCTGGCATGAGTGTAGTCGGTTGGTTCCATTCTCACCCCGGCACGGGCAGTAGCGTTACTGAAGCTGAAAAAGAAGTTCACGCTAAATTTTTCCCCAAGCAATCGCAAGTAATTTATATTGTCGATCCGGTAGTGGGCGAACGCAGTTTCTATCTCTGGCGTGAGGGAACTTTGCGTAACAGCGGCGGTTTCAGAATTTATGGTAAAAGTACGGCCGCTTCGACTGCAGTAGTTAGTCGAGACACTTCCCGCCCGGAAGAATTTATCAATGATCGCTATTTGGAGCGCAGCGTAGAAAAATTGCAACGTATGTTGCGCAATCCCGCCATTAGGCCTATCGACTATGCCATTTTGGTAATGTTGGGCATTTGTTTATTAGTGCAATTATTGCGTCCCGCTCCTGTTGCCAAAGTCGATCAACACGAAATTTTAGCCAACCAGGTGCAAATTTCTCAACAGGTGGAATCTGTAGAAAAGCGTGTTAAAGAAATTGAGAGCCACTTGGAAGCTGTAGGTGTTTTAGATAAAGAATTGGGCCTTTCCAATGTCGAAGTTGCCGAAACTGTAGTCGACAATTCTAGTAAAGCTGAAACATCATCTGACAAAGTTCAGGACAAAAAAGAAGTCAAATCTGATGATAAGGCTCAAAAAGCTGCCCAAAGCGGATCCAAAATTATTCTTCATGATGTAAAATCAGGCGAAACTATTTCTAGCATTGCTGAAAAATATTATTCAACTACCGATCCCAAAGTATGCAAAGCTTTGGGCAAATTTAATAAGTTGCCCGCTCCTTATTATGATCACATTGTGCCTGGCGATCAGTTAAAAATTCCTGCTCGCCAAAAAGTCGGTCTGTAAGTGAATTTTAGCAAGAGAAGAAATTGGCCACTATGGTTGAGAACTATAATCTGTGCTCTGGCTTTGGCTTTAATAGGCGGTCTTGGAGAAGTTATGGCAATCGAGGATAAAGGCGAGTTGTATTTTGTATCTGTTCCGGTTGTAAGTGTCTTTGCTGACATTTATGATGATTCGGAGAGGGAAACTCAAGTGCTTTTGGGAGAGCCTGTCTACGTATTAAACGAAACTACAGATGGACTTTGGAAAGAAGTTATTGTTCCCAATCAATACCGAGAACCGGAAGGTTATCCCGGTTGGATAAATAGTCGCTACTTAACTAAAGAAGACTCTTTTGCTGCTCATTTGTCGGAGCTTAATTCTTGTGCTCAGCCAATTTTGCGCTCTTGGTCTTTGGAAGATGACGATTCCGCTCTATTGGTTATCAGTCCGCAAGTTTATGTTTATGCTCGTCCCAACAAAAGCAGCGAAATTAAAGGGCGCGTTTTCGCTTCAAGTGTTTTGTCCTTGCGCAATTTGCATCCTGTACAAGGCGAAGATGGTTGTCAATATTGGAGTGTAAATTGGCCTCATATAGAGTCTGGTGTGTATTTGCCATACCAAGCTGGCTCTAAGCACACTTTACCTTCCCAAGGTGAAAGCCTTTTGCAAACGGCTCGTCGTTTCAAGGGAGTGGCCTACCTTTGGGGCGGTCTTAGCTGTCATGGCATAGATTGTTCTGGACTAGTCTATGTAAGTTGCAAATTACATGGATTGATTGTCCCTCGCGATGCTGATCAGCAATTTGCCGTAGGGTTGCCAGTCAGCCGAGAAGAACTGGAAGCTGGTGACTTAGTTTTCTTTGGTAAAGACGAAGAACATATCGTCCATGTCGGTTTCTACGTGGGAAATGGCAAATTCTGGGATGCTTCTGGTAAGCATGGAGTAGGGTTGAGCTCTTTAGACAGCAACAGCTATTCTGTAAAGTATCGCTTTTTAGGTGGTCGGCGCTATTTTGAAGAGTAGTTGAGCCAGCTAGTATCAATAAAAGTACAAAATAAGCCCGCTGCAAATCGCAGCGGGCTTATTTTGTAAGCGTAGTTCTAAAAAGTTTATTGAGCGTCTAAAGTAATGGAAACTATAAACTTTTTGTTGTTGCGCCAAACGGTAAGTTTTATGCGGTCACCAGCACTATGTTTATTGAGTTCGCGGACCATAGCACCAACAGAACCGACGGTAATTTTATCAACGGCACTGACAGTGTCGCCTGGTTTTATATTGGCTCTTCCGGCTGGAGAGCCGTCAATAACTTGAGTAACAAAGACGCCGCTAGTAATTTTTATATTGAAATCTTGAGCTTTTTCCAAAGTGAGGGTAGCTCCGCTTAAGCCTAACCAGGGGCGCGTACCTGAAGGTAAACCGTTGCCATCAGCAATGTAGCTACTGTCAGCTGGACTATCCATAAGCTGTTGGGCTACGCTATAGGCGTTTTTAATAGGAATGGCAAAACCCAAGCCTTGCGCTTTATCGTAACCGTTGGAAGGGCCGGTATAAACTAAAGCATTGATGCCAATTAGTTCGCCGCGAGAATTGAGTAAAGCACCGCCTGACGAGCCTGGGTTGATGGCAGCATCAGTTTGAATAAGGTTGGTATATTTTATGCCTTTAGTTTCGATATTGCGTCCTAAGCCGCTGATCATGCCTTGAGTTACTGTGCCGGTAAAGCCCAAAGGATCGCCTATTGCGATAACAGTTTGGCCTACACGTAAGTTGTCTGAGTTGCCTATGCGAGCAGCAGGCAAATCTTGAGCACCTATTTTAATAATAGCCAAGTCTTTATCGCCGGCAATTTTATGAATTTGGGCGTCATAAGTCTTTTTGTTTTTGAGTTGGACTCTAATTTTTTTGCCGCCCTTGACTACATGAGCGTTGGTTAGGATATAGCCGCCGGAATTGATAATGACGCCGGAACCAATACCCGGCTTGGTGCGGTTTTGGCGATAGGTACGCACTGATACCACCGACTGTGAGGCTTTGGAGATCGCGCTGATGCGGTCGCTCTCTTCATTGGCTTCGCTTGTGGAAATATTTGCAAATAGCAAAATCGCTATAAGAACCGTTATGGTTGCTAACCAATTGCGATGCGTTTTCAAGAGAACCTCCAGATGTTCAGACGATTCCAATCGTCCCTCTCCAGCTCTAAATTTTGACTGTGAATTTTTTGCCTAAAAACTTACAACTCTAAGCGTCTCTCTTCTTTTGTGGCCGGAGGATAAAATCCTATTAAAAGAAGTTGTAAAGCTTAGAGAGGCAGACCTACCAGAGTAGGCTAAGTTTCCAAATTTATTTTAGTGGCTCCCAAGTCTGTCAATTTGGCAATAACATCCGCTTTAGTTACTGAATTTTCGACAGTTATAGAAGTTTCGATCAGAAGCTCTTGCTCTTCTTGGCTAATAGCTAATTTGCGTATCTTTATACCGCCGGTACTAAGTTGAAGGCGCATTTTTTCCAATATGCCCGGATCGTTTGGTAGAGATACATTTAAGTAAATAAGGTTTGAACCGGTAAAGACAGGCTCCAAACGCCGTAAAGTTACCAAAGTGAGAAGGGAAATTATACACGTAGCTCCGGCTACAATAAAGGCTCCAGCTCCACAACTCATGCCTATAGCGGCTACAACCCAAAGAGTAGCCGCAGTGGTAAGGCCGTGAACAGTAGCTCCGTGTTTCATGATGGCGCCGGCACCCAAAAAACCGATACCACTGACTATTTGGGCGGCAACTCGAGCCGGATCGCGCGGCCCTTCATTATAAGAGAAAAAGTAAATAGAAAGGATTGTAAATAGGGCCGAACCGATAGAAACCATCACATGAGTACGCAAGCCAGCAGTGCGGTTCATAATTTCTCGCTCCATGCCGATAAAGCCGCCCAAAAGGGCGGCTGCTATCAGCCGTGAAGCCAAAATAAATTCTGTTTGCAGTCCTATATTTTCCATTCTTATTGTTAAAGCATAGCTACAACTCGTTCGTCAGCTTTCAGCTCGGCGTAAATTGCGTCCAATTGTTCGCGGCTGTCAGCCATGATATCGATTGTAACAGATACGTAACGTCCTTTGCTGCTCTTAGTTATTCTGCAATGTTCCAAAGCCAATTCTGGCACATGCTTCTTTACCAATTTGTGGGCATGACCGAGAAAATCTTCTTCCGCATTGCCGAAAACTTTGATAGGAAAACGGCAGGGGAATTTAAGAGCTGCACCTCTACCGCCGTGTTTGGCAATAAAAGCTTCAGAAGCGTCACTGAGTTTGGCCGCTCCCTCATGTTTATGATCGTGACAACCGCATTCGCAATGTTCGTCGTGATTGTGTTCGTGATGATTATGTTCGTTCATATTAAAACTAAAGCCTCACTTAGTCGTTTTCTTTCAATTTTAACCGACTAGAGTTAGTTTTTCGTTTTCTTAGTCTTTGATTTGCGTTTATTTGCTTTCTTTTTGGCCTTGGCTTTGGCCTCTTTCTGCTTGTCGGCAGCTTGTTTCTTTGTAAAAGCTTCCACTGCGTTGGCATTGGCCTCTTCTTCCAAGGTTTCTTCCTCTTCCTCTTCAGGCTCTTGGCTAAGCTTAGGAGAAGCTAGAGGAGAAATGTAAGTATCGGTTGCGTCCCAACTGTAGTTCCATTTTGTCCACTTGTCAGGAAGACGCAAACCTTCAGGCACTCCCAATCTGGTAGGATAACTCTTTAAGGATTGGCCGGCGTTGACTCTGACCGTTTGTAAAGTACCTGTGGTATAACCGACCACGCACATGCCGCGATAAACGCTGAGCAAAGTAAATTGTTTACCACCGGCGTCTGTTTTTAAAGCTACGGCATACATAGTATTTTGATCGTTGACCGGAGTTACACGCACTTGAGGAGTAAGCATGAAAACCATGCTTTCAGGTGTGCTGTAAGCAAAAACTCGGCCTTGTCTCAAGAAGAAACCGCTGAGGAAGCGTTCATTCTTGTCCGTTTTTAAACTTTCAATCAGCACATCACTGTATTTGTCAATGCGCAAATTGCCTCCGTTGCGCAAAGCCATAACGTTATAAGGCGATTTCTCACTGATTAAGCGACTGTCGACTGGAACCATATCTCCTTTATGGACAGGAATGTAGCTATGTCGATAGTTCGTCTTTAAATCGTGAGTCTCGATAGGTAATAAAGGCACTTCGTAGTCAGCGGCAAACCACTTTAAGACGTTACTAATATTAAGAATACCTACTAAAATAGCGACGCCAACAATGAAAAGGAAAGCTCCCCAATACCTTTGTTTGCGCCAGAATGAATCTGTTTTGTAGTATTGCTTCCATTCTTTTTCCCAGCGTTTGAGCTCTTCCATACGACGCATGCGCCGTTCCAAAACAGACTCATGCTTTTTCGTAATTTTGTAAGGCTTTTCGCTTTCGCGTTTATGCTGTTTCTTGGGTTGCTTTTTAATTTCCGAACCGAGAATGGCTGACCAGTGCTCTTCCGGAGATTTGTCAAACTTTTTAGGGCCAGAGGCAGCCTCATCGTCTAAAGGTGTAAATGGCAAAGAAGAGCTTGGATCAAAGTTCTTGCTGCTGACAAACTCATAAAGACTTGTTTGCAACTGGAACAAAGCTCTCTGCTTTTGATAAAGATCTGACTGCTGCTCAAAGAGATGCTTGCGCTCGATACTTGAGGTCTTTTCATCTTTAATCAGTTGCTCTAAGCGATTTTGCTGTTGCTCGTAATAAGCCATGTAGCCGGCATAGTACGACTGAATATTGTTATATTCAGCGACGCGCTGAGCTAACAGAGCTTTACGTTCTTTCTCTTTGAGGAACTCTTTGGGAGGAGTTGCCGATACTGTGGGGATTGGTCGGCCGCTTTGCGCTTTGGCTCCACCTCTATTGTTGGCTCCATTCTTTAAAACAGGCTGGTTAGGCACACTGGGACGTCGACGTGGCTTGGCCGTAGCTTCGGCAGTTGCACTCTTTGCTAAAGATACGGAGGAGTGAGCCGCTGTAGCTGTTGCCGAGACACTCGATCCAGTTTGGGTAGCTGGATAGTTGGCCGCCTTGCCTGGCTGATAAGGATCCGGCGCTTGCGTTCTTTGTGTGTGCGCACCTAATGTGGGAGACGCAGAGGATGCTCCGCGCATTTGGGCTGAGGTGCCCACATTTGGAGCTGCTGTTGTTCTCGTTTGCGCACCCAAAGTAGCAGCCGTACGCGGCTGATAAGGCTGCGCTCCTAAAGAAGGAGCAGCGGCCCGCTGCGTTTGAGGCTGGGCACCCAAAGTAGGCGCAGCTGTGCGCTGTTGTTGAGTTGGGGCGCCTAAAGTAGCGGCTGTACGCGGCTGGTAAGGCTGAGCACCCAAAGTTTGGGAAGTAGCTCGCTGTGCTTGAGGCTGGGCACCCAAAGTAGGCGCAGCTGTGCGCTGTTGTTGAGTTGGGGCGCCTAAAGTAGCGGCTGTACGCGGCTGGTAAGGCTGAGCACCCAAAGTTTGGGAAGTAGCTCGCTGTGCTTGAG
>OQVS01001017.1_pt1 | contig 19402 bp, 17 predicted proteins | sample 1691601 | NCBI WGS metagenome assembly OQVS01 (sample SAMN03418268, study PRJEB22391) | human gut metagenome | biome: human-gut; feature: organic feature; material: feces | host: Homo sapiens | place: Tanzania | collected 2013-01
TCCTACACCTCTCAGATGGTTCGTACCATTAAGTACTTCGCTGAGAACTGCTAATCGCGTTCTTGCGCTCAAAAGTGCTTGAGGTGCCGTGCTGAATGACGGCTGGTATCGGTTTTGCTGATACGAACATGCTGTGATTGGTACGACAACAGGATAACGAGTTCAACACCCTTCCTTTTGCGGGTTTCCGTGAGAGGAAGGGTGTTTTTTGTTATGTTGTTGAAAGAAGCAAGAGATGGATTTTTGTTTGATTGTGCGTGTCGGCACTTGGTAAAAGGGTCAATTCGTAATTATCGAGCAGAAACGAAGTTCCCGATGGCATGAGTATAAACTATTCACGGGAATAGGCAACAGACTCCCCAGACCGAATTAGAATCTAGCAGCAGAAGGCCTCTGCCTTTCACAGAAATGTGATGGGCAGGGGCCTTTTTGCGTTAAGAAGAAGGCTGCTCAAAAAAGAAAAAAGTATCCTCCACATGGAAAATGGAGGATACCGATCTTTCAACATCATTGTTTGAATTCTCCTCTTATTCTATCATGGTTGTATCTGGGAATCAATAGAGTTCCTTGCAAATGTATCCCATATGACCTTAGAAAAAACCTCGCAGAAGCTGAAAGTTTTTTGCACGCTGCCCAGTTCTGAATGAAAAATTCAGCTAAAAACGAAGGTAGACAAAATAAGTGGTCAGATGGGTGTCCAAGCCGTAGGAGGAAAAAGAAATGGCACGACGGGGAGAAAACATTCGCAAACGCAAGGATGGCCGGTGGGAAGGCCGGTACATCAAGGCACGCACGCCGGAGGGGAAGATCCAGTGGGGCTATATTTATGGCGCGGCCTATGCAGAGGTCAAGCAGGTACTGATTCGGAAAAAAGCGGAAGCGGGCTTCTACAATCTGAAAAGAACCGACCTGACCTTTGAAGCGTTGGCCGAGGTATGGTTGCACTCCCTGCGGAACGGCATAAAAGAATCCACCTATGCGCATTATTCGTACACACTGCACAAGTATCTTCTTCCGGTTTTGAGCAAAGCGCCGGTCGCCTCCCTTGAGGAAAGCTTTCTGGAACAGGCCATGCAGCAGATCATCTCGCCCGCAGATGCCACACACAAGCCGCTGGGAAATTCCTCTGCGCGGGAATGCCTCTCCATGCTGCGCCGTATCTGTAAGTATGCCGCACATTTACGCCTGATCCGCCCGATGGAGCTGGAAGTTGCGCTGCCGAAAGCCATCGACAAAATTTCTGCGCCTCTCTCCCCGGCGGAACAGCAGCGACTTTATCTATATGTACAAGAGAATCCAACGCCACGCAAAATCGGCTTACTATTGGGGCTGGAATTGGGGCTTCGAATTGGTGAGATTTGCGGCTTGCAATGGGGCGATTTTGACCTGAAACTCGGAACGCTGAAGATCAACCGGACGGTCTGCCGAATTTCCTGCGGAAACGGTCACACAAAGGTGGTCATCCAAACGCCCAAAACCCGCACCTCCCTCCGGGAAATTCCAATCCCGAAACAGCTGCTTATTATGCTGAAAAAGCTGCGCGGAAGCGCCAGCAATGCTGCATGGTTCCTGTCCGGCAGCGAGTCCAAGCCCACCGAACCCCGCTGCTACCGGAAAAGCGTCAAGGCATATCTGAAACAGGCGACCGTCCGCCAAGTACATCCGCACGCGCTGCGACACACCTTTGCTACCACCTGTCTACAAGCGGGGTGTGATGTAAAGACCCTCAGCGAATTGTTGGGACACGCCAACGCCAACATCACCTTGCAGCGCTATGTGCACTCTGACCTGACCCGAAAGCGCAGGGAGATGAACCGGATATTCTCCCATCAGGTGTCAATGAGGGGCAGAGAAGCGCTGAATCTGTTGGAATAACGCCAGATTTTGCCCATAGTCCTCCATTTTCCATGTGGAGGATACCCCTGAATTGCGGTAGGGGGGGTGAACAAGGTGGCATTGCGTCTGTTTGAACACAACGAGAAAGCATATCATGCGGCAGTCCGGATGATGGAGCAGTATGGCAAGGCTGCCATTGTCCACCCCACCGGCACCGGAAAGAGCTACATTGCGTTCAAGCTGATCGAGGACAACCCGGAGAAGGTCGTGATCTGGCTTTCTCCCAGTGAATATATCTTCAAGACACAGCTGGAGAGCCTGAAAAGGAACGACCCGGATTTTCCGCTGGAGAACGTCCATTTTTACACTTATGCGAAGCTGATGTGCTGTACCGAAGGCCAGCTTGCAGAAATCGCAGGACTTCAGCCCTCTTATATCATATTGGACGAATTCCACCGTGCCGGCGCGGAGTGCTGGGGCGAAAGCACGGTGGCTTTGTTAAAGTTATGCCCAGAGGCAAAACTGCTGGGCTTAACAGCGACAAACATCCGGTATCTGGATAATAACCGCGACATGGCCGAAGAGCTTTTTGATGGCCGTGTTGCGAGCGACATGACCCTTGGCGAAGCGATCGTCAGGGGTATTTTGCCTACCCCGAAATATATAACCACTGTTTATAAGTACCAGAAAGCCCTTGCAAAGTATCAGGCACGGGTGGACAACCTGCGGACTCCGGGCATTCAGGATGTGAATCAGAAATATCTGGATGCCCTGCGCCGCGCCTTGGAACAAGCAGATGGATTGGATAAGGTTTTTGAACATCATATCACGAACAAGTCTGGAAAGTACATCGTGTTCTGCGCCAACAAGGAGCACATGGACGAAATGATCTCTCATGTGCCGGAGTGGTTCGCCGGGGTCAACCCGGAAGTAGCGGTCTACGAAGCCTACTCGGATGACCCCGGTACAGACAAGGCTTTTGCCGACTTCAAGGCCGATGAAAGTGACCGCCTGAAGCTGCTGTTTTGCATCGATATGCTGAACGAGGGCGTCCATGTGGAGGGGATTTCCGGCGTGATCCTGTTCCGGCCTACTATCTCACCTATTATCTACAAACAGCAGATTGGCCGGGCTCTGACCGCTGGGGATAATTCCGCTCCACTTATCCTCGATGTTGTCAACAACTTCGAAGGACTATGCAGCATTGCGGGTCTGCAAAGCGAGATGCAGGAAGCAGTCTACCGCCTGAATGCCAACGGTGAGGGCGATAAGATCGTCACCGAGCGGTTTGAGGTCATCGAGCAGGTGCACGACTGCCGGGTGCTGTTTGAGCGGCTGCAAGTAAGCTTGTCCTCTAGTTGGGACCATTATTTTTCGGAAGCAAGCATTTACTATGCGGAGCATGGCAGCCTGAATATTCCAAAGCGTTATACCACACCGGCGGGATTGAGCCTTGGCGTGTGGTTGGCCACCCAGCGCCGGGTGCGAGAGGGACAAATTCAAGGCAACCTGACCGAGCAGCAGATCGCACGGCTGGACAGCATCGGCATGGAGTGGGGCAACCGGAAGGAAATTGCGTGGCAGCACGGATTTGAGGTCGCAAAGAAATACCACGACACCTACGGAAACCTGATGGTGGCCAGAAAGTATGTAGACCCGGACGGCTATCCCTTGGGACAGTGGATCATCAAGACCCGGCAGCAGAAGCTGAATGGCCGCTTGAAGGAAGAACGCATCGCACAGCTTGATGAGATCGGCATGGTGTGGAGCGTTTTTGATGCCAAGTGGGAAAAGGCGTATGCGCTGGCTGCTGCCTACTATGAGGAAAACGGCAACCTGAATATCCCACGTTCCTATGTGACAGCGGCTGGCGAACGGCTGGGGCAGTGGGTCGCAAGTCAGCAATGGGCGTATCCGAAGGGAAAGCTGACAGACGAACAGGTCGAGCGGCTCAGCCGGATCGGGATGTACTGGGGCAATCGCAATGACCGCCAGTGGAACGAAGGATATCAGGAGGCCAAACGCTATTTTGATGCCCATGGAGACCTGAACGTCCCGGCAGAATATGTGTCTCCGGGCGGTTATAACCTCGGAAATTGGGTCAAGCGGCAGCGGTACACCCGCCATAATCCTGAAAAAAGCTGCGCTGTTCTGACAGAGGAACGGATTGCAAAGCTGGATGCCATCGGGATGCGGTGGGAGAAAGCGGATTCGAGAACACACCGGTTGGAGTTGGCGCAGAGGCCTAAGTGGGAAAACAGAAACCCGAATGTTTCGGCTAACCACAAAATGGGGGAAGATGTCGGTTTGTGTAGTTAATAGCGCGACCCCAAACAGTTGCTGTAATGTGGGTCGGAAAATTTGAGTGAGTCGTAAAAAATCTAAAGGAGTTATTGGAGAGGATTATGTCAAAGTTTCAGCATGATGTAATGTTGCGGATCGTGAAGATTCTGGATGTTTTGATGATCGAACTGCCGTTTGCGGCCTGCTGGTTCCTGTACTACTCAAACCAGACCTACGCAAAGTTTGGTTGGAAGGGAAATCTGTCAGTTTTGGGTCTGTTTTTTGTGCTGTACATCGCACTGGGTAAGGTCTACGACGCATTCTTGATGTCCATGCAGCGGGACTCGGAGCTGGTGTACGGCCAGATCCTCGGTGCCATGGCCACGGATGGAATTTTGTATATTGTGATTTGCCTGATGTCGGCAGAGTTCTGCAACCTGCTGCCCGGCATTGCAGCTATTGTGGGGCAGCTTGCCATGGCAGCCATCTGGGCGTCCTGTGCTCACAAGTGGTATTACAAGACCTTTCCGCCCCAGAAAACCGCTGTGATTTATGATGTGCGGCACGGCATGGAAAAGCTCATCAACGAGTATGGCCTGAACCAGAAATACGATGTGCGGATGACCCTCAGTGTATCCGAGTGCATGGCAGACCTGAGCCTTCTGGACAGCATGGAAACGGTGTTCGTCAGCGGTGTCCACAGCCACGAGCGGAATATCATCCTGAAATACTGCGTGGGGCAAGGTATCAATATGTTCGTCATCCCCCGTGTGGGCGATGTGATTATGAGCGGTGCCCAGCCGATGCATATGTTCCATCTGCCCATGCTGCGTGTGGGTCGCTATATGGCAAGCCCGGAGTATCTGTTTGTAAAGCGTTTGATGGATATTGTGGTTTCGTTGGCTGGACTGGTGATTCTCAGTCCGTTGCTTCTGATTACGGCTATTGCAGTCAAATCCGATGGTGGGCCGGCTTTTTACAAGCAGGTTCGCCTTACCAAAGACGGCAAGCAGTTTGAAATCCTGAAATTCCGCTCCATGCGTGTGGATGCCGAAAAAGATGGTGTGGCACGTCTTTCCACTGGTGACAAAGACGACCGTATCACGAAGGTCGGCCATATTATCCGCGCTTGCCGCATGGATGAGCTGCCCCAGCTTCTCAATATCTTGAAGGGAGACTTGTCCATTGTAGGCCCACGCCCGGAACGCCCTGAGATCGCTGCCCAGTATTGCGAGGAGATGCCGGAGTTTGCGTTGCGGCTTCAGGCAAAGGCTGGTCTGACCGGTTATGCGCAGGTGTACGGCAAGTACAATACCACTCCCTATGACAAGCTGCAGATGGATCTGATGTACATTGCACATCCCAGCCTGATTGAGGATCTGAAAATCATGCTGGCAACGGTGAAGATTTTGTTCATGCCGGAGAGCACGGAAGGTGTGGCAGAAGGTGCGACTACGGCGATGGGGCAGGAGACGGAAGAATGATGCAAAATTACAGTGTCTTAATGTCCGTCTATTATAAGGAAAAGCCACAATACCTCAAACAGGCAATGGAAAGTATTCAAAGGCAGACTGTTCCAACAGATGACTTCGTGCTGGTATGTGACGGACCGCTGAACGAACAGCTAGATGGCGTGATTGCTACAAAGCAGCAGCAGATGGGTGACACATTAAATGTTGTCCGACTTGCGAAAAACGGGGGACTTGGCAATGCGCTGAATGAGGGAATCAAGCATTGCAAAAATGAGTTGGTTGCCCGGATGGACAGCGATGACATCGCTTATCCAGATCGATGTGAAAAACAGATTGCTGTGTTTAACACACATTCGGAGGTGAGCATTTGCTCCGGCATCGTGGAGGAGTTTACCACTGATCCGAACACGGTTGATACGAGGCGAGTGCCGCCGGAGACGAATGCGGAAATTATAGAGTTTGCAAAGAAGCGGAATCCGTTCAATCACCCCTGTGTGATGTATAAGAAGTCCGCAGTCAAAGCAGTTGGCTCCTATCAAGATTTCTACTTACTGGAGGACTATTACCTTTGGCTAAGGATGCTGATGGCAGGATATCATGGGTACAACATTCAAGAGCCGCTGCTCCATATGAGAGCTGGCTCGGATATGTATTTAAGAAGAGCCGGTTGGAAATATGCCAAGACGCAGGCAAGACTGTTCAAATTTATGAAACAGCAAGGCTTTATTGGAAATGGTCAGTACATTAAAAGTTGCGTAATCCGCAGCGGGTCGGCGCTGGCCCCGAACTGGCTGCGGAAGTTTATGTTTGAGAAAATGCTGAGGAAGTAAGAATGGCAGACAAGAAAATAAGTGTGATTATTCCGGTCTATAATGCGGAAAAATATATAACACAGTGTATCGAGTCAGTGTTGCAGCAAACATTTCAGAGCATCGAAATCGTGGTCGTGAATGACGGATCTACAGATAGAACTCCCGAGATTGTTTCTGAATATGCAAGTAAATATGAGAATATCAAGGTTGTTTCTCAAGAAAACCAAGGGCTTTTTAAGGCAAGGGTAAATGGCTTTAGAGCTTCTAGCGGAAGGTATGTTGGGTGGATCGATGCAGATGATTTTGTGAAACCAACAATGTTTGAGAAGCTATATGATAAAGTTATTTGTGAACAAGCAGATTTTGTTAACTGTGACTATGATTTTTACCCTGAAAAAAATGAGTTCAAAGAAAAGTGGTTTAAGGAATACAAAGGATCCATGGACTGGATGTTCTTGGAACGTAATATGCAGCCATGGTGCAAACTGGTCGACCGCGCATTGATTGAAGAAAATAATATTTTAAGCCTTTGGCCAAGTTGTGGGGATGGCGTATATTATAAAATTGCGCTATGTGCCAATAAAATTGCGACTGTAAATGAACCATTATATTGCTACCGTGTAGGGCACGAAAGTATGAGTGGTGGTACATTCAAGGGAAAGACCAAACATTATATTGATTGTGTTGCATGGTCTAAAACTACTATGAATTTTTCTGAAGGAACAAAGTATCAGGGAAAACTGGATGTTTATTTTGAATATCTCTATGTATATGCGCTGATTCAACTTTGTTGTGTTTCGGCCTATAATTCAGAACGTGACATCTATATGAATGCAAGAATGGAAATGAAACCGTATTTAAAAAGGACAAAGCAAATATCCAAAGATATATTGGATTTTAACTATGGGAAACTGAAAAGCTTTGTGCTAAGAGTCATGATTCCTAATAGCTATTTCATGGCAAAAATATCGACACAAGTTGCATTTCACTAAATCTATGAGAGGTATTAAATGAAAAATATAAAATCGGGTGTTGCAATTATAATTTTAAATTATAATTCTTGGCAATTGACGATTGATTTCATTGAAAATGAAATTTCAAAAATTGAATTACCAGAACGGACACAAATTGTAGTTGTTGATAATTGCTCACCCAATGAATCTATAGAGCAGTTAAAAAAATGGAATGTAACGCATCAGAAGTTTATCCTAATTCAAAATGAAAAGAACACGGGATATGCCGCCGGAAACAATGTTGGATTACGGTGGGCAGAAAAAAACAATTATGCGTTTGCATGGGTGACGAACACGGATATTTTGTTTGATGATCCGCAGACATTGAGAAAAATGATTTCTGTTCTGAAAAAAGACCCTTCCATTGGTGTCGTATCACCTAGAGTGTTTACACCCAGCGGAATGGAAACGAATCGTAATCTGTTTCGCCCTTCCGTGTGGGATTTGACCTTTGGCAAGATTCAGTATCGAAAAAGAGGAAGAACATTGCCGAAAAACCTCAAGGGATGGGATAATACATATTGCTATAACTATAGACCCCAAGGATGCTGTATGCTTTTGAACCTTGAAGCCGCAAAAAAAGTGGATTATATGGATGAGCATACATTTCTTTATATGGAAGAACCAATTTTGGCAGAGCGACTGCTAAATAATGGATATAAGGGTGCGTGCTGTTTGGATGTAAATGTAGTGCATAATCATTCTACAACTGTAGCAAGTGTGGCGAAAAGAAAACAGATTTATAAATGGCAACATGACAGCGAAGTGTACTACTATAAGAAATATAGAAACTTTAGCAAAACAAGCTGTTTAATCTGTACGGGATTTACCGCAATATACTATTATATAATTATGCGATTAAAAAAATTCAGATAAGTATTGGAGGACGGTAAATGAGTCGTGCTATTTGCATAATTATATATATTGTGAATGCAATAAATGCATTTAGTCAAAAAAAGAAAAAGTTGTTTCCACTAATTTTGTTTCTGCTAATGTTTATGATGTTTAGCTTTGTCACAACGCCAACATATCAGCATGATGGATACTTTCGTGGAGACAATGAAATATATGAGAATCTATATAATCAGCTTAAAGACGCGACATTTGAAGAAGCGTTTAGCGGAAAATACAGCGTTGATCCTAAAACGATAGGATATACATTTATAACGTGGGAATATGCAAGGATGGGTGTGCCTTTTAGCGGGTTTATGGCAAGCGTATTCGTCTTTTGTTCTTTTATGTGTTATTTGACGTTCAAGGAGATATCAAACAATTATAGCTATTTTTTGATTTTATATTTTGGATATTATTTTCTTTACGATATTCAACAGATAAGAAATTTCATTGGGGTAAGTATAATATTATTTGCGGTAAAAAAGCTAAAGGATGGCAAAAAGATTCTATACTGTGTGCTAACATTTATTGCGACTACTATTCACACAAGTATGATTGTGTTTTTAGTATTTATTATAGCGGAATCAAAAAGTGCTCTGAAACACAAAAAAACATTTATAAAGATAATAGGATTTATAATGATTTTTTTGGTTGGATCAAATTTCATAGGTCTAAACATCGTAAAAAAAGTAGCATCGTTGCTTTTTTCTAGTGGATATTTATCTGATAAATTCAATCCGTTTCGCCCACTTATTGAAGTCGCCATGTTTTTATGCTATACAAAAATTGTAGGAGAAGTATATAAAAACGCCAATGATAAGTGGGCTTCTTTTATTTATAGATTGAATGTAATTTCGTTGGTTTTTTTGCCGTTAATTATGATTAGCATGACGATGGATAGACTTTTGCGACCGATTCTTCTTTTGGATTATATCCTGTTTTCAAAATATAACTCATCAATTCCCCATAAAGGCTCAGTTATCTATATTAGCAGAAATTTAATTAGTATAGTTAAGATTATTGTGATGACATCTTTGATGACATTCTTTTTTTCCAAAATATTATTTGTTTGGATATTTGACAGTAATACATTCCTACAATGGTTGGGGGCATAATTTTTGAAGGAGAATATCATTCGAGTTTTCAGCACAAACCTAATAAAAATGTGCGTCACTTTTATCACGGCATTTATAGTGCCGATGGTATTGGATGTTGATAGCTATGGCTATTTAAAGCTGTACCAGTTTTATGTATCTTATATCGGACTGACCCATCTAGGATTTTGCGATGGAATCTATCTTGAGTATGGTGGAAAGAATACAAAAATCATTGATGCTCAAAGAATATCTTTGCAAGGAAGTTCATTGCTTATTTACGAAACCATATTAGCAGTGATTGTTATTGTTTGCGGTGCTTTTGTAAAGGATTTTATCATTGTATGCTGCGGCATAACAATGCTGCCGCAGATAATGTACACATTTTATAACTATGTGTTTCAAGCAGTGGGTGACTTTAAACGTTATACACAGGTTATGAATGCATACTCTGTCGTAAATCTTATGGTTAACCTTTTACTGGTCGGCTTTAAGGTACGTGATTACAGAGCATACGTACTACTTTATGTAATCATTGAAGCGGTACCCTTTATTGTTGGAACAGTTCTTTTTCAGAAAAATGGATGGTGCCATTTTTTCGGATTTAATAAGCAAATATTTGTGGGAAGTGTAAAGATTGGCTTTTTATTGATGATAGGAAATTTTGCATACACTATTTTTCTTGGCATTGATAAGTGGTTTATCAAGTTTACAATGGGAATTGATAGCTTTTCGTTTTATTCATTTGCAAGTCAATTGCTGACCATTGTGAATATGTTCATCACACCTGTTGCGATGACGCTGTATAGCACAATGAGTCAAAGAAAAGATAAAGAATTTGAAAAAAAGACAAAACGTTTGCTGGTTGTCTTTTTGATGGCTGTTCCACTTGTGACGTATATATTGAATTTCATAATTGAAATGTTTATGGCGCAATACAAACCAGCAATAAAAGTGACAGCATTACTTTTTGTGTCTCAGATTTTTCTGTGTTTAAATACAGCAATTTTTGTAAATTTGTACAAAGTATATCGCCAGCAAAAAGAGTATTTTAAGAGATTGTGTATTTCGATTTCTGCGGCTGTGCTCCTTGATGGTATGATTGCGTTGATAAAGCCTAGCATAACTTATTATTCATTCTCAACATTGATCAGTTGTATGATATGGCTTGGCCTTAACTTGAAGTATTTTCCATATCTTTGTCCTTCGCGGACAGAATCGTGTTATGTCTGTGCATTGCTTGGGGTGTATGCAGTGGCGTTTGATCTGCCGTATGTCGTTAAAATAGCAGTTTATATGGTTGTGTATATCGTGCTTACTTGGAAATTAATGCACCGTGAGTGGGAATACTGCAAACGACAAGTAATTGATTTGATAAGGAGATGAGTATTATGTCAAAATACTTTGGAACCGATGGCTTCCGTGGCGAGGCCGGTGTGAACCTGACCGCTGACCACGCCTACAAGGTTGGTCGTTTTCTGGGCTGGTATTACAACGTTCTGCGCGAGCGCAACGGCAACAACGAGCCTGCCCGCATCGTCATTGGCAAGGATACCCGCCGTAGCTCTTATATGTTCGAGTACAGCCTGGTCGCAGGTCTGACCGCTTCTGGTGCAGATGCCTACCTGCTCCATGTCACTACTACCCCTTCTGTGGCTTACATCGCCCGCGTGGATGACTTTGACTGTGGCATTATGATCTCTGCCAGCCATAATCCCTACTACGATAACGGCATCAAGCTGATCGACTGCTATGGTGAGAAGATGCCAGAGGAAATCTTGCTGTTAGTCGAGGATTACATCGACGGCAAACTTCATGTGTTCGATAAGGACTGGCCTGAGTTGCCCTTTGCTCACCGTGAGCACATTGGCTGGACTGTGGACTATGTTTCTGGTCGTAACCGCTACATGGGCTATCTGATCAGCCTCGGTATTTACTCCTTCAAGGGTGTCAAGGTTGGTCTAGACTGCGCCAACGGTGCAAGCTGGAATATTGCTAAGTCTGTGTTTGATGCGCTGGGTGCCGATATCTACGTCATCAATGCACAGCCCAACGGTACGAATATCAACAACAATGCAGGTTCCACCCACATCGAGGGCTTGCAGAAGTTCGTGGTAGAGAAGGGTCTGGACATCGGTTTTGCCTATGACGGCGATGCTGACCGTTGCCTGTGTGTGGATGAGAAGGGTAATGTCATCACTGGCGACCACATCCTGTACATCTACGGCTGCTACATGAAGGAGCGTGGCAAGCTGCTGACCAATACCGTCGTTACCACGGTCATGTCCAACTTTGGCCTGTATAAGGCTTTTGATGAGCAGGGCATCGGCTACGCCAAGACTGCAGTGGGCGACAAATATGTCTACGAGTACATGGCGAAAAACGGCTGTCGTATTGGTGGTGAGCAGAGCGGTCATATTATCTTCTCTAAGTACGCAAGCACCGGTGATGGTATCCTGACCAGCCTGAAGATGATGGAAGTCATGCTTGCCAAGAAACTGCCCATGAGCAAGCTGGCTGAGCCGCTGAAGATCTACCCGCAGGTACTGGAGAATGTTCGTGTGACCGACAAGAAGGCCGCACAGGATGACAAAGCAGTGCAGGCAGCAGTCAAGGCCGTGGCGGAAGCTCTGGGTGACACTGGTCGTATCCTTGTCCGTGAGTCCGGCACTGAACCGGTGGTCCGCGTGATGGTGGAGGCTCCCGACCACGATACCTGCCAGAAGTATGTGTCTCAGGCTGTAGAGACCATTAAGAGCAGAGGCTACGCGGTCTGAACGCAACCTTGATGCAACATACGGGTTGATGTATATTTCACCTGTGCCCTTGAAAACTAGTTTTTAAAGGGTTATATTTGAACCGTGGGGAATTTTTCACGGTTTTGCCGCTCGAAACTTTGCACACCTCTACGTGGTGGACGGCAGGCAACACAAGTAATTGTGGCTAAGATGCGGAGAGAAAGAATGTGCTGCACCACAAAGCTAAAATGTGGTATATAGAATCTTTGCTAGATTCAAGCAGAAAGAATGCTCGGCTGCAGGAACCTTGAGTTTATTATAGTTAAATTATGACTGGAACATCAACGCATGTTATTGAAACTTGTGTCAGAAGCAGAATAGATGGATTCGGAGATTATGGAGACTATCTTTATCGAGAGCTTTCGGAACATGATTATGGTGTTGATGCCATAATTGAATGTTTTGAAGATGGAATTCCAACTGGTAAAATTGGCTTTTTACAAATTAAAGGGACGAGCAAAGAGATTGCTCCGCTGAAGAATACCCCCCCTGTAGTTTCATGTTCGGGCGTGTCAATATCAAACCTCTATTACGTAAAGCAGAATCGTATCCCGGTTATTCTTATATATGTGTCGTTGAAGGGTGAATGCCCGGTGTACTATGCTGATTTGAGGGACATTGCACCAATTTTGAATATCATTAATAGATGTTATGTATAAAAATCATCACTGCCTTTGCAAGTACACCTTACTTGTCTCGTCAAGATAAGTTAGAGAAGAAAAATATCTACAGAAAACGAGAGATAGAACAATGGAAAAACTGCAGTATGACAGCTTTTATAAGTTTATTGTTTCAGTGGGATTCTTGCTCATAGTTGCGCCTGTTTTTTTGTTACACTTTTGGATGTCTGGTATATATGATTTTGCAATTACACAGCAGGATTTAGAGGCTCTAGCACCGAGTGCAGCGGAACTTTTATCCATGAAAATGGACTGCGTTAACATGGTGCTATCAAAACTGCCGATTATTTTCATATGTGTAGAGGCTGTGGGGGTAGTATTGTTTATATGGGGATGTTATAAGTGGTACTCGATTCAGAAATATTTGGATAGTATTTCTGAGCTTGATGTAAAGGAAAAAAACATCCGCTTGAAGCAGATGACACCGGAGGAAAAACTCCAAAAAATAACTGAAGAAGCCAATGAAGAAGCTGAAGAAATGAAAGCTGCAGATAAAGCGTCAGATGTTATTGAGGTAAAAGCCAACGAGGGAGAAGAGCGAAATAAGGATAAGATTGCTTTAGGTTTAGAAGTTGAAAAACTCTATTTTGATAGGCTGAAAAGGGAAATCGGAAGCAACTATCAGATTAGACGAAATGTGAAACTGGACAAATTTGAGTATGATATCATTGCGCGTTCCAGAGTAGATAATATCGATATCATTTATGAAATAAAGCACTGGGACAAAGCGGTTCCGCAAACACTATTGGATAGAACTTGTGTGAGAATGGAAGCTGCAGAAGTGGTGTACGAAAACCTTATGCATAGAAATAAACGAAGTATTCTTGTTATCATATCGAATGCGGCTGCTATTGACAGGATGAAAAAACAGGAAATAGAAAAAACCGTAGTATACAAGTTCCGTATGGGAATTGAATTTATTGAGGAAAACTCTTTAAGTTGAAATAAGCGTAATAGCCGTGTGAACAAAATTCCGGAAGTTCACACGGCATATTTTTGAGCAGGATATATAGTTTGTGATGGAAATTAAAACGAGATAAAAAATAGTGAGTAATACACGTACACGCAAGCCCGGCGGTGGTCGGAAGCCATCAAAACCAGAGTACAGTGCAGCCAAGAACTTGGCACAACAGATGAAAGCAGCTGCTGACCTTTATACGGACAAAATGAGTCTGCAAGCCATCGCAGATGCCCTGTCCCTCAACCCTATCAAGGTTCGGAAGTTGCTCATCACAGCCGGGGTCTACCAGTCGGACACGGCAAAGCTCGTCCAGCAGACGTTCGGTTCTTTTAGAAGCACGCAGAGTTATTCTGCTGCTGTCGCCTCCACCATGTCGGCTTTGCAGCTGTCCCGTCCCTCGGTGACCTCTTATCTGCCGTATGAGAAAGGTGTGTACTTCCCGGAGGACGCTGAAGCGGCGAACATCAGTGCCGGGGCAGAGCGGCAGCGACACTACCGGGCTGTGGTTGCGCTGAGGAAGGATCCCTGCGAAGAGAATCTCTGGAAGTGTGTGGTGGCTTTTCGGAGATACAAGTTCAAGACGATGTCCGGCTTGCCCTTTACCTATACGCTGAAAAAGGGCAGGGAAGATGAGTTCACCAAGGAGCTGTGGATCGACCGCAGAGAGGACAGCAAGAGCCTTGCGTGGAGTTCCGTGATGCTGGCGTATCACAATATCGGTAAAATCGGAGAGGTAGTGGACAGACCCAAGGCGCTGGGAGATATCCGGGGTGTGTCGTATATCTGTGGGCTGTTCTACCGATTTGGCCTGATCGACGTGCCGGACAAGGTTAAGGAGAAGATGGCGAAGCAATAAGAAAACGAGACATATTTTGTTTTAAGATGGAATGTGATATAATAAAACTGGCGGTTTACCGTACTACATGAAAAGGGCAGGTGAATGTGCAAATGTACATCATTTGTCGAAAATCAGCAACTGGCTCAGTTTTTGAGGCAGTTGCTAAAGCGGTCAGCTTATTGTGTTTGAAGCAAGAAAAGAACAGAATCAATAAGCGGATTCAGTCATTGCTTCATATTGCTGATGATCTGGCACCGGATTCTGTGGAGTATCAGTGCGTTTATGAAAGAATTCTCGAATTGGAAAGGATGCGAGAACTGATCAGACGCATTAGAAGGGCTAAGTGTGCACAGATTTATGCGCAATTGCATATGCTATGGGTTAATAGAGTCAAAAAGGCCAGTCGCGCGACTGCGGGTTTGACTACTGATCCAATGAGCATCGCTATGCCCATTCCTCCCACGTTTGAGGCTACCTTGAGTAGTTTCGGACGTGGGAGGGATTTGAATGCCCTCGCATGCTGAAAAAATCAAACAGAGATCAAAAACTACTATCATATTATAGACCCGGAGGGAAGGCTGTCTGAGAATGAGAAGGCTGAAGAAGAACGCAAGGTGTTAGCGAATATGCCTGCTTGCTTCCCGGCAGCACTACGATATGTGATGACACGCTTCGGATTTACGCAAGAGGCTCTGGCCTTTGAATCAAAGGTATCGGAGTCAACGATCGGTCGCTACAGAAATGGAAAGGTTAAAAGTTTTTCTGAGAAAAACGTGGTTGCGCTATGCGTTGCTATGCATCTTCCTCCATGGCTTTCGTTTGCGCTCATAGCAAAAGCGGATTTTAGCTTGGCTGCGACCAGAGAGCAGCAAGCATATTTAATGGTTCTTAGCTGTATGTATATGAGGTCGGTTGATGAGGTGAACGACTATTTGAGAGAAAGAGGGTCTGATTTACTGTCCCAAGTGGCGGCATAGGATTGTCGAGCATCCTGAGCTTCTAAGTCAAAAATGATGAGCCGTGTGTCCTTCTCCGGTAAGGAGGTGAACACACGGCTCATTTGCACTTGCGGTTTATTCCCATTCCTCATCCCGGGCTCGGAGAAGATCCTGTACTTCTTTTTCGGTTGCCGGGCAGATGGCAGGTCTGTTCTGATAGTCCGTTTTGCCGCAGTCTGGGCAACGGTCGGGCAGCGATTCTGCCTCAAAGCAGTAATGGCAGACATCGCAGGAATAGTAGTTCACTGTGTTTTGCACTTCCTTGTCATGTGGAAATTTATATGTCATCAGGATATTTTTCAATCCCAAGGTAGTCCTCGATATTGGTGATGCCCTCGCCGGACAGTTCAATGATGTCACCGAAGGGAATGATGACCGGCAACTCTTTCTCAATGCCCATGGCTTTTCTATCACTGTCCTGCATGACTTTCAGTTCTCGATAAACTGGGTCGATCATAACAACTGTGCCAGTCAGACTTATGTACTTTCCGGTACTTTCTGCGGTCTTCATAAAGTACCGCACTACGACCTTCATACCTTTTTTGACCTGCAGGAGCTTGTCGGAGAGAGTGTTCTTCTCCTCATCGGAAAGTTCGACTTTCTTCACCAGCAGCTTGCTGGCTCCCTCGCTGGAAATTTCATCATCGAAGCCACACAGCGCAGCAAAAGGGCTGAATATCTTTGCCCGGTTTGAGAGTGCCATCCGGGGATGTTTTACAGGTGGCTCTGGGCGGCTGAGATGGAGGATGTCCGCATACTTCTGGGCGACGTTTCGTCCCTCCTTGGTATTCTTGAAGTCTGCCATAGAATCCTCCTTGTTGCGTTATTTGGCCTTATGACCGCCTATCTGGCCGTTCCGTTCTCGCATGGTTGCACCATCCAGATAGTTAGTGCCCTTCAGAACAGCGTTTTTTCCGAACTTCTTCTTGATACCAAGCATGGTCGCCTGCAGGGATTTCTCCCGTTCCAGCTTGCTGGTGTCAGTGAACAGATCTACTTCTAAGATGCCCTGATCTTTGACTACACGGTTTGCCGCTATTGTTATTCTACGCACAGTTAGGTTCCTGTTGGCAATGCGGTCGAACAGCTCCGTGGTAGCTGCCATCAGTTGGCTGCTGAGATTGGTCGGGTTGTCCAGCCGTGTACTGCCGTGGGCACCCTTCGGGACAGTGCGACCGTAGTGATCGATGTGGACAGGACCGTGATAGATGCCCTTGTCGCAGTTCTCCCGGTCGTAGCCGATGTCCAGTGTCAGGCTGTCCGTGACCAGTCCCTTGTCCGTAATCTGGAATACCAGACTGTCGGCCATCTCCTGGACGATGATCCGAGCCTTGTCATAGGAATAAGAGGCTGTTGGTATCCGGGCGATAGGCGTTGATCTCCTTCATCCCGCAGGGTTCCAGCCCCCAGGCATGGTCGATGAGAATCTCAGAATCTATGCCGAACTCCTTATATAGTATCTCAGGGAAGTGAATGCTGGCTCTTGCCAGTTCACCCATCGTATGGATGCCATGCTTTTCCAGTCTGCGGACGATGCCGGGGCCAGTCTGCCAGAAGTCCGTGAGAGGCTTATGATCCCAGAGCAGATACCGGAAGGATTCTTCGTCAAGCTCTGCGATGCGGACACCGTCCTTGTCCGGTGCAGCGTGCTTGGCGGTGATGCCGGTGGTGTACAGCACCTCCCGGATCATGGTCATGGCGAGGTCGTGGGCAGACATTTTATAATGCGTAAGGTATGCTGTGGCATCAATGAACACTTCATCGATGGAATACACCACGATGTCCTCCGGGGCAATGTACTTGAGATAGATGCCGTAAATCTGCCGTGAGACCTTCTCATAGTACGCCATCCGAGGAGGTGCCACCAGATAGGATACCTCAAGAGAGGGGTCTGCTGCAAGGGCGGTGGCATCGTAGGATGCAGCCGTAAGAGAGGGAACACCATCTTTGTACACAGCGGTCTTGTTCCGGATGGCATCCCGCAGACGACCGTTGTTGACCTCTTTGACACGCTGCACGACCTCGAACAGTCGAGCCCGACCGGGAATGCCGTAGGACTTCAAGGATGGGGACACAGCCAAGCAGATGGTTTTCTCCGTGCGGCTGGCATCGGCCACGACCAGATTGGTGGTCAGCGGATCGAGATGCCGTGCGGCGCATTCTGCCGAGGCATAATACGACTTGAGGTCTATTGCCAGATACGTTCTCTGAATACTGCGTCCCTCCTTCCATTAGGCTGCTCGCTCCACATACCAGCGGCCAAGCCGTCCGGTGAAGCGAGGGTCGATGTGTTCAAAGAACAGGTGCTTCTCTTGTCCTTGGATCAGGACAGTGAAACAGTCTCCATTGCAGTCGTTGTCTGCGGTTCCTGCCGGCCGGAAGTCCCGGACGGTTTCGATAGGGAAGGTCCTGCCGTCTGCCCAGGTGATGGATGTTGGCTACATATAGCCGGTTGAATCAAACTCCGAGGCAACACCAACAAGAACGGCAAGGCTCGGCTGATCGCTGTCACCTTTGGCAAGAACGGTAAGGTCAGCTTCAGGCTGCCCAACTCTTCTGTGATCCGCATTTATACCACCGTTCAGGCAAAACCTGCCCAGAAGTAATTCCGGCGGCAAGCACCCGGAAAAAACTTGAATCAAAAAGCCCCTGCGCGGGCTTTTTGCATCGCTTACAGGGCACCGCCTTGAAGCGTGCCCGCCTAACGGCCCCCTTTTTGTTTATCGGAGCCGAGATTGGAACAGTTTTTTCTCCCCCGCTCTTGACACCGGCCCCCTTTGGGAATACTCTAATAGTAACAACCTGCTCCCGCAATGCGGGAAGATCAGAGGAAAGAGGGATTTTGCAAGATGAAAAAACGTGTTGGCATCCTGACCTCCGGCGGCGACTGCCCCGGCCTGAACGCCACGATCCGCGGCGTGGCCAAGGCGCTGTATGCCCGGATGGGCGACAATGTGGAGATCGTGGGCATCCTGAACGGCTACCACGGCCTCATCACCGGCGACTACAAAGAGATGAACGAGGACGACTTCCGGGGCATCCTGACGCTGGGCGGCACCATTCTGGGCACCAAGCGCACCCCCTTCAAGCTGATGCGGGTGGTCGAAGAGGACAAGATCGACAAGGTCGCGGCCATGAAGAAGACCTATAAGGACGCAAAGCTTGATTGTCTGCTCTGCCTCGGCGGCAACGGCACCCACAAGACCGCCAACCTCCTCTCGCAGGAGGGGCTGAACATCATCGGCCTGCCCAAGACCATCGACAACGACATCTACGGCACCGACGTCACCTTCGGCTTCCACACCGCTGTGGATATCGCCACCGACGTTATCGACCGCATCCACACCACTGCAGGCAGCCACAGCCGCGTGATGTGTATCGAGATCATGGGCAACAAGGCCGGCTGGCTGACCCTCTACTCCGGCATCGCGGGCGGCGCGGATATCATCCTGCTGCCCGAAATGCCCTACGACATTGACCGCGTCTGCGACGCCGTAGAGCGCCGCGCCAAGAAGGGCTCCAACTTCTCCATCATCGCGGTGGCCGAGGGCGCCATGAACGAGGAAGAGGCCAAGATGAAGCGGAAGGAGTGGACCGCCAAGCGCGCCGAGGCGGGCTACACCACCGCCACCAACCGCATCGCCGCCGCCGTCCAGAAGAAGACCGGAATGGAGACCCGCGTCTGCATCCCCGGCCACATGCAGCGCGGCGGCAGCCCCAGCG
>OQVS01001019.1_pt1 | contig 19379 bp, 18 predicted proteins | sample 1691601 | NCBI WGS metagenome assembly OQVS01 (sample SAMN03418268, study PRJEB22391) | human gut metagenome | biome: human-gut; feature: organic feature; material: feces | host: Homo sapiens | place: Tanzania | collected 2013-01
CTCTTTAACATTGGCTTGTACGATTGTTACATACAACGTAGCAATTGCGGCAATAATCTCTGACCTCTTTGTTGCCTCATCAAGAGCCTTTTTCAGCAGTACCGTACTTTTCAGATTTTCCCTCACACATCCAAGATGTCCGCCAACATCAGACAGCAGCGTGATAGAAATTCCATTCTGACTCAAATCAGGATTATCCACCCCGATGAATCCATTCATCTGATGATTAGCGTAAATCGGCACTGCAATCAATGAACATATTTCCTGTGTTTTTAACAATTCATATTCTTCCGGTTCAGAATATTTTGTCGCTTCCAGATCATGGATCACGATTGTTTCCTTATTTTCAAAGCGTTTCACCCAGTTTGGCATCAAACTGACTGGTATTGCCTGAAGGTTATCTATCTCCGGTGCAACTCCATCGGCACACCATTCAAATGTATTGCTCAGGCTGTCCTTCTGATCGGTTTCCCAGTCAAAAATATATACCCGGTCTGCCCCTGTATAGTTTCCAATTGCCTGCAGCAAAGAGTGAATGATTTCTGACAACTCCTGCTCATTTCCCACCTGATCCATAAGCGATATCTGATGCAGGATATTGCCATCCTTCCCCTCCGCTTACTTCCATTCAGCATCTGCTTCACTTAAAATCTTAAACTGTCCAAAAAAGCCTGCCATCATCCGCAGATTTCTCTGCTGTACCTTAATTATCTTGTAATCATTTTGTATCTTCATCAAATGAATCATCGTTTCACACATTTTTCGATGGCAGGAATTAAAATATCCATATCAATTGGCTTCGCCACATGAGCATTCATTCCCGCTGCCAGACACTTTTCTTTATCTTCTCTGAATGCATTTGCTGTCATGGCAATGATTGGAATTGTCTCAGCATCAGGATGTTTCAGTGACCGGATTGTTTTTGTCGCAGTAAGCCCATCCATTACAGGCATCATGATATCCATCAGAATTGCGTCAAAATAACCTTCCGGTTTCTCCTGGAACATTCTGACCGCCTGTAGTCCATCTTCTGCAACTGTCAGATTTGCACCTTCATCAGACAACAGCGTTTCCGCAATTTCTGCATTCAGTTCATTATCCTCCACCAGCAATAAGTTTAATCCGCTGATATCCATCTGTGCTGCTGTTTTCTTTACTGTATCTGGTGCGGGAGCAAGTTTAAACGGAATCCTGATGATAAAGGTTGAGCCAACGCCTTCTTCGCTTTTAACTTCAATAGTTCCACCCATTTTTTCAATCAGACCTTTTACAATCGCCATTCCCAGTCCAATTCCCTGCTGTGTACTTCTTGCATCCTCTCTTTCCTGCGAAAACGGCTCAAATATATGCTCCTGGTATTCCCTGCTCATACCAATGCCAGTATCAGTAATGGTCCACTCATATGTCGTAATTCCGTCAACAGCTTCTGTATAATCTGACACCGTTATTATCTTGCCGCCAATCCGGTTATACTTAATACAGTTTCCATAAATATTAAGAAAAATCTGTCTCATATGCACCGGACTTCCATAAATAAAAGGATATCGAAGCCCTTCTTTTTTTGAACAGAACTGCATCTGGATTCCTCTGTCTTTTGCCCGCTGTTCTATGATAGTCAGAACATCCTGACTTAATTCCTCAAAATTGATGATTTCCTGCGTCAGAGGTACATTTCCATCTTCAATTTTGCTCATCTGAAGGATATCGTTAATCAGAGACAATAGGTAGTCTGCAGCTACCTGCATTTTTCTGAAATTTTCCAGGACCAATTCCCTGTCATCAAAATGTTTCTCAGCAATCTTCAGCAATCCGATAATTCCATTCAGCGGGGTTCTCATATCGTGAGACATCCTGGAGAGAAAATCAGACTTGCTTTTATTTGCTTTCTTTTCACTTTCCAAGGCAATTGATTTGTGCATGAAGTCGTTTTTATCAAGCATAAGATTCCAATGCTCAATAGTTCCGTCTTCTTTTACTACTTTTTGACCGCGATCTTCAATGTACTTATATGTTCCATCTTTGCAGCGTATTCGATAAATGGTGGCATAATGATCGGAATGAGTATATTGATTTAATGCATCTGCAAGTCCGACCTTCACGTCATCCGGATGAGCAAGACCGATAATATTACCGCCAGAAGCTGTTTATGGAGGAATAATATATCAGTGTATTTCGATTATGCTGTTCCAGTCGGTGGAGAAGAGGCGTGAGGCGTGCTCGCGGCGGATGCCGTCGGCGTAGTGGCCGGGACGCTGGGTGGCAACACGGAGCACATTCTGGCCGGAAGAGACATTGACATTGTCCATGACTTGGGAGAGGACATCCTGCTTTTCCTTCTTGGCAGAGTCCGTTTCGAAGAGCGTCAGCTGGCACTCGTCACGGTTCACGATATCGAAGACAACCACGCCGGCCTTCTTGTATTCAAATCCGGGTTTCCAGATAAGCTTCAATGCCTTGAGTGCAGCCGAGACCACCTCCTGGGTGCTGCTTGCCGGCATATCCAGACGTATCGTGGCATCAGGAAAATCCTGCGGCTTGTCCTCACGGAAACGGTTCGTGTAAAGAAAAGTGTTTATGCAGTAGGCAGCAGTACCGTCGTGACGAAGCTTCTCCGCACATTTGGCGGCAAAATCCGACACCCTGGCACTAAGTTCCTGAATATCAGTAATCGTTTCAGCAAATGAACGGGAAGTGCAGATGGACTGCCTGGCATCATCACGTTCCTCCTCCACGCTTTCCTTACCATTGAGTTCATTCCAGACACGCAGACCGCCCAGGCCCAAATTCTTATACACCCAGTCCTGCGGCATTGACACATAATCAAAAGCCGTGGTCAGCCCCATCGCCAGCAGCCTCGGCGCCACCCTGCGGCCGATTCCCCAGACATCCCCTATCGGCGTGAGTTTCAGCGCCTTGACCCTCTGTTCCTCGGTCACGATCCTGCAAACGCCCTTGTAGCCCGGATATTTCTTGGCAAAATGATTCGCCACCTTTGCCAATGTCTTGGTGGACGCTATACCGATGCTGACAGGGATTCCCACCCACTTGCGGATACGCCGGACAAGCTCAGGACACAGGACTTCCAATTTTTTCTTGTCAATGCCGTCAACACACAGGTAGGCCTCGTCGATGGAATAGATTTCGATTTTCGGGACCGCTGCAGCAAGTATGGACATCACCCGCGACGACAAATCGCCGTAAAGAGAGTAATTGGAAGAGCGGACAATGAGATTTCCGCTTTCGACCTTGTCCCGGATCTTGAAGAACGGGGTACCCATCTTGATACCCATCGCCTTGCTCTCATTGCTTCGGGCCACCACGCATCCGTCATTGTTGGACAAAACCACAACGGGCTTCCCTTCCAGTTCCGGTTGGAAAGCCCTTTCGCACGAAACGAAAAAATTGTTACAATCGACTAATGCATAAGTTTTCAAATCCGGGAAAACTGTCTAAAGCGATTCTTAAGCGCCCAATAGCTTCTCAAGACAAGCCGTCACATTGCGCTCGATATCTGAAGCCGAATACTCGCGTCTTTCGAACTTGGTGCCGGTTATCTTTTCGTAAAGTTCAATGTATCTTTCCTCAATGTGGGACACCACCTCCGGAGTCATCTCAGGAACCTTCTGGCCCTCAAAGCCCTGGAAGCCATTGGCCATCAGCCACTCACGCACGAACTCCTTGGAGAGCTGCTTCTGCTTCTCGCCCTTGCGGAGCCTTTCCTCGTAGCCGTCGGCATAGTAATAACGTGAAGAATCCGGAGTATGGACCTCGTCCATCAGATATATCTTTCCGTCAAGCTTGCCGAACTCATATTTGGTGTCCACCAGAACCAGACCCATCTTGGCAGCGATTTCCTGGCCTCTCTTGAATATGGCCCTGGTATATTTTTCTATCTGGATGTAATCTTCCTCCGGCACGATTCCCTGAGCAATGATTTCCTCGCGGGTAATGTCCTCATCATGTCCCTCGGAAGCCTTTGCGGAAGGAGTGATGATCGGTTCCGGGAAAGCCTGGCCTTCCACCATTCCGTCAGGAAGCTGAACTCCGCAGAGCGTTCTCTTCCCTGCCTGATACTCTCTCCAGGCATGACCGGCAAGACAACCGCGGATGACCATCTCCACTCGATACGGCTCGCACTTGTAACCGACAGTCACCATAGGGTCAGGGGTAGCGATCTTCCAGTTCGGAACAATGTCAGAAGTCGCGTCAAGGAACTTGGCGGCTATCTGGTTCAAGACCTGTCCTTTATAGGGAATACCCTCAGGAAGGACCACGTCAAATGCGGAAATGCGGTCTGAAACCACCATCACAAGGTACTTGCCGTCAATGTCATACACGTCGCGTACTTTCCCTACATACTTGCCGACCTGGCCGGGAAAACTGAAGTCGGTTTTTACAATTGCGTCCATTGTCAATATAAGTGTTTTATTAAGTCTCCAAATTTAGTCATTATTTCCGAGATGCAACCCATTCAGGATAAGAAAGCTTGGCTTCCAGACTCTGGATCATCGCAGCCCTGCCTCGCACATATCCGGAAGGTGCTCCGGCATTGCGCCTGAGCGGATTGGGCAGACAGGCGGCGATCAGACACGACTCCTGTCTGGTAAGTTTCGAGGCATTCTTGCGGAAGTGACATTCAGCGGCAGCCTGGGCCCCATAGATGCCCCGCCCCATTTCAGCCACATTGAGATAGACCTCCATTATACGCCTCTTGCCCCAGATATTTTCTATGAGCACAGTAAAATATGCCTCCAAGCCTTTTCTGACGAAGTTGCGGGAAGGCAGCAGGAACACATTCTTGGCTGTCTGCTGCGAAATCGTGCTCGCCCCACGCAGTTTTTTTCCACGTTCATGGTCGTCTATCGCCTTGTTTATCTGCTTCCAGTCAAATCCGCTGTGGGTATCGAAAAGATTGTCCTCACTCGCTATCACGGCCCTGGCCAGCTCCGGCGAGATCCTGTCGTAACCCACCCAGGTCTTGCGGGTATGGAACGACTTGTCATTCCGGTACTGCACCGAGCGCTGTATCATAAGCGGTGTGACATAGACAGGCACCCATTTCAGCATAAGCACCCACAGCACAGTTATCACGACGAAGGCCACAGGAAGTTTTATGAACAAAAACCTCCATAACCTCCCCCAGAATGTATGTTTCCTATTTTTCATCCTTGCCTTCCACTTTCAGCCTGTACTTTCTGCTGCCGAGATTCACGTGATACAGAGAGCCCTGCGGCCCCGACATATCTGAGGCCAATGCCTTACGCTCCCAAGTCTTTTCATTGACCGAGAACAGCACACTCCCGCGCAGCCCCTCTTCCCTGAAACCGAGTCTGTCATAGACCTCTCCGTCGGTCCACTCAAGGTCCGCGTAACTCATGACGTCGTCAGGCCCGACTTCCCTCACGAAAGCCTTGAGCAGTTTTCCCATACCGCCCACGACACGGACATCCGGCAGTGATGCATAACGCACCCATTCGTAGGACCTTACGATGCCTTCCTGCTTCTGCCATGTCCGGGCAGACGAGAACGTGGCCACAGCCACAAGGAGCGTTCCACCGAGAAAAAGTCCGTATCTGTATCGCGACGCAGCGTCCGAATACGTATGCCATTTCTTCAGGAATTCAGCCGCCTCGGGTCCGGTAATCCTACGTGCGGAAGTGTTTCTGGCAAAGATTGACCTGAACCGGCCTATCTGGGCGAGCAGACGCGGTCTCATCATCTCAGGCCTTGCCCGCCACATATCCTCAGGAAGTATCACGACCTTAGTTTCGGGAAATGACGTCATCAGAAAATCAAGCGACAGGCGCACCAATGCATTGACACGGAAAGCCTCTTCGGCGGATCTGCTTCTCACCGGAACCGGCAGGACCAATGCCTTTTTTCCGCAGGCCAATGCCGTGAGCCCCTGGGGCGTCTCCAAGCGGGCCACCTCAGACCATTCTGACAGAAATGCATTGACTTCCTCGACTAATTCCATACCGCAAAATTAGAAAAATAATAGTAACTTCGCAGAAGAATTTTACCCAATGGACATCGACGTAGAAAAAAATGGTCTGCCTCCGATGGCGGAAGACGGCATTCACGCAGGTTTTCCTTCCCCGGCACAGGACTACATGAACAAATGCATTGACCTGAATGCCGAACTCGTAAGGCATCCGGCCGCGACATTCTACGGCCGCGTGGTGGGTGATTCGATGATTGACGCAGGAGTGGAAGAAGGCGATATCCTCGTGATAGACAAGGCGTTGAATGCGCAGGAAGGAGACATGGCGGTCTGCTTCATCGACGGGGAATTCACGTTGAAATACATATCTTTCTCCGACCCCGAGAAGGTGGGCGAAGGCAAGAGCGTCAATGCCCCGAAACCCGGCGTTTCCTATCGTATTCTCCAGCAGGTCAGCGAGATGTGGCTGCTTCCGGCAAACAAGTCATACAAGCCGATTCACGTCACGGAAAGCAACGACTTCACGGTCTGGGGAGTCGTCACATACATCATAAAGAAAGTCCACAACAGACAGAAACACGTCTAGTCCTCTTCCGAGAGCAATCTGTCAACGGCCGATTTCACCTCATCATAGCCATAGCCGCGCCCGAGCGCAAACCTGAGCAGTTTCACCCGTCGCTGAGGATCTGAAGAAAGAGTGCGCAGTTTCGCGGCCAGAACAGAATCCAGCTTATTTGCAGCCGCATCAGTGTCAATGTCTTCCAGCGCTTCTGCAATCGTCTGCCTGTCAATGCCTTTGCCCGTCAATGCAAAGGATATTTTCTGCACTCCCCAGCCTGACAGTGAAGACTTTTCACGTGCAAACGCGGATGCGTAACGCAAATCGTCCACGAACTTGTCCGCCACAAGCGAAGCGACAATCCTTTCCGCCGCTTTCTCATCCCCATCCAGCGCTTTAAGTGCCTTGGTGCGCATATCCCGGCTGCAGCATTCACTCCGCGAGCACCTTGCCTGAAGCACATTCAATACCTTCAGATATTTCCCCTCATCCATCGCCTTGCAGATTTTAGAAATACAGACCGATATTCAGATACATTCCTGTCTTGTAATGCCTTGATGCCCAATGCAGATCAAGTTCGACAGGACCGATTATGGAGTCGTACGAGTATTTGAGGCCAGCCCCTATCACACCGTAGGTCCTGTCCACATCTCCGAAATCAGAAAGGTCGGACACTGACACGGCGTAGTTCAGCATGGCCGTAAGATAGTTGTTCTTGAACAGTTTGAAGCGGAAGTCAGTGCGGGCAATCGCCAGGAAATTGGACATTGCAGTAGCGTAATTGATTCCGGCGAATGTCATCTGCTGGTCCAGATATCTGCCAGGTATCGCTCCGCCCATAACATTAAGATATGGCAGAGACGGATTTCCACCGAACACATACCGTGCTGAAAATGACGGTATTACAGCCAACGAACCGCGCGTCTGGCCTACAGTCTTGAAATCAAGAGTCAGAGCATGGAATGGAGTGATGTGCCGTTTCAAGCCTTTGAACACATACTCGTATCCTAAGCCGAGAGTAAAGCCGCTGGTCGGGAAATACCCGTCATTGAACGTATCCGCACGCAAATTTCCATAGATGGAGAGGAAACTGTTGGTAAGGTTTCCGAAGTCGTAATCACCATTGACCTTGTCAGTCATCGCGGAATTCAATTTGAAATAGTTGTTCCTGAGACCGGCGCGCACGTCGAACTTGCGCAAGCGGATATTGGAAAGATACAGTTCTTCCCGAATATTGAAATACGCTACCTTATAATCACTTGTGCCGAGTTTGAACTGGTTTCGATCTGTCCATTTAAGTGACGCGTCGAAATTGATGGTAGGGCCTCTGGAGCCTGCCAGGTAGAAATGTGCCTTGGCATAAGGGTTCGTGCCCACCTTTGCAGTAAAGTCGAATGCAGGGCCTTGAAGTTTATGGACATTGAGTCCGAAATTCAGCAACACGGACACGATTTCCTCTGTATCGAAACGCCCTCCGATACCGAACTGGTGAATCGGACCGCGTTTACAATTGATTATCAAATCATAAGGCTCTTCGCTTCCGAGCAGTTCATAAGTGACATAGTCGAAACCGTCGGTTCCGTAAATCGTCGCCACAGCGTCCTCGATGGCGGCTTTGCTGATGGCCACATTCGGATTGATGCCTATTTTCCGCTGAAGATACTTGGATTCCTTGTCGGTGACGCCGTGAATCTCCACTCTGGAAATCCTCACCGGCTCAGTATTTATATCTATGGCCCTGCGGTTCCTCAGCTCTGTCTTTCCCGGGCCGATAATCCGCTTAAGGCTGTCCAACGCAACTTTCTGAGCAGCAGCCGCTTCCCTTCCACGCTGGAGAATCGTGGCAACGCTCTTGTCGTCAAAGCTCATCATATTGAACTCGTCCAGTCTCGGACGTATCGTCACATCCGGAATGGAGACATTGCTTTCATAGGACTGGCGGCCGAGCATGTCCACGCCCTGGGAGATGATGTCACCGAGGTTGTTCAGCTGGGTATAGTCCCTGAAGCCGGAAGACAGGTCCACGCCGATGATGATGTCCGCACCCATTTCCTTGGCAATGTCGGTCGGATAGTTGTCCCTCATGCCTCCGTCCACGAGCACCATTCCGTCCACTTTCACCGGAGCGAACACTCCCGGAATGGACATCGTAGAACGCAATGCCGTGTTCAACTTGCCGTCATACCAGATCTTAGGCTTGGCTGTCACCATCTCGGTCGCCACACAGACGAACGGAATCGGCAAGTCCATGAAGTCCATATGGTCCTGGTAACCGACTGTCAATGAACTGAATATATTGTTCACATTCTGTCCGAACGCAAATCCTGACGGCAGACTGCCCAGAAGATTGTCCCTCACCTGCCTTGTCGCGTCTTCATTGTCGTTGGCACCGAAATGCATCTTCTTGTATTTCTTTTCCGCGCCTGCATACTGGATATCCTGTTCCAGCTTGTTCGCATACGTTTTCTTCGAGTAATAGAACGGGAACGACAGGAGAATCTTCTCCTTGTATTTCGTGGTATTGTAGGATATGTACTTTCGTGGAATCCTGTCGGTAAGCGCCACGTCCCAGTCAAACGAGCGCACGAGCGAATCCATCTGCTCAGGTGAATAGCCGAGCGAATACAACGAACCTATAAGTCCGCCCATACTCGTACCCAAAACCACGTCCACAGGAATCTGCAGCGAGTCCAGATACTCGATCACGCCGATATGAGAAACACCTTTGGCCCCGCCTCCGCTGAGGACCAGCGCCACAGTCGGACGCTTTTCCCTTATCTTCGACAGGTACGCCTGCAGATCCTTCATTGACAGAGAATCCTTTTCAGGATCCACTCCGATGCCCGGCTGGGCATAAGCCTCCTGTGCCAACATCGTGATTGACAGCAGGATACTGACCAATGTCAGCATATATCCAGTAGCAGTGTTCTTCATAATCTTCAGCTTTTATCAAGTTTTGTGACGGCCTGCAAGCATTCCGCAGGCAGCGAAAATATCTTCTCCTCTTGACGCCCTGACAGTGGCAGTGATACCGGCCTTGTTCAGCCTGTCACGGAATACTGTCATCACCCCGTCCGACGATGACTGATACGGAAAGTCAGGTATCTTGTGGAAACGGATGAGGTTCACCCTACATTCGAGTCCGGACAACAGCCTTATGATGGCATCACAATGACGTTTGTCATCATTGAACCCGTCGAACATCGTGTATTCGAAACTTACGCGTCTCTGTCCCGTGAAGTCATACTGTCTTATCAGGCCGATCACTTCTTTTATGTCATATGAGCGCTGGACCGGCATCAGTTCCCCACGCTCATCAGGGAAAGCATCATGCATACTGATGGCAAGATGGCAGCGTGTCTCATCCAGATAGCGCTTAAGCGTAGGCAAAACGCCTATAGATGAGAGAGTTATACGCTTTGGACTCCATCCGAAGCCCCAGTCTGCTGTCAGCACATCTATCGCCCTCTTCACATTGTCATAATTGTCCAGCGGTTCGCCCATTCCCATGAACACGGTTCCGGTAAGCTGCTCAGCCTCATCCACCGATACGAACTGCGAGAGTATGTCGGCCGCGGAAAGGTTCCCGTGGAAGCCCTGTCTGCCGGTCATGCAGAACTTGCAGCCCATCTTGCAGCCGGCCTGAGAGGAGACGCACAATGTCCTCCTGTCGAGTTCCGGAATCATCACCGCTTCAATGCTGCTGGACTCTACCGTCCCCGCATTCTCAGTCTCTATCCGGTTCAATCCTCCCAGCAGTGAGCAGGTTACGGGGAAAAGGTACTTCTTGGTGCCGTCCACCGACTCCATGCACTCGGAATATGCCACGGCACCTGTTTCATAAGATTCCGCAAGACGTTCCCTGCCTGCCTTCGAGAGATTCGTCATCTCGTCAATGCTCTTCACCTTCTTCTTGTAAAGCCACTGCGCTATCTGTCCGCCCGCATAAGACGGCAGTCCGCATTTGACCGCAATTTCCTTCAACTCCTCCGGAGTCTTGCCTAAAAGCTTGTATTTTATATCTTTCCCGTTCATCATCAAATTCATTGTTTCCCAAGTCAATGTGGGCATCTACAAATTTAGTTAATTTTTCATTTCCGTTTGCGTTGATTTTTCTATCTTTGTAGAGAATGCGGGCGAATCCGCATTATAGAACAAAAATTTATACATTATGGCTAAAGAAGCAGTAAAAGATGCAGGCGCTCAGGTTGATTCCGGGAAACTGAAAGCGTTGCAGGCGACAATCGACAAGATTGAGAAAGACTATGGGAAAGGCACCATCATGAAGTTGGGAGAGCAGCCACAATGGGATGAACATCAGGTAATACCGAGCGGTTCCATCGCTCTTGACCATGCCTTGGGAATCGGAGGATATCCGAAAGGCAGAATCATTGAAATCTACGGTCCTGAATCCAGCGGAAAGACCACATTGGCCATCCACGCGATAGCCCAGGCACAGAAGGCAGGCGGTATCGCTGCGATGATCGATGCTGAGCACGCGTTCGACCGTTCTTACGCAAAGGCTCTGGGAGTGGATCTCGAGACACTTCTCATTTCACAGCCGGACAATGGCGAGCAGGCTCTTGAAATCGCCGACAACCTCATCAGGTCAGGCGCCATCGACATAATCGTTATCGACTCCGTAGCAGCTCTTACGCCTAAGGCGGAAATCGAGGGCGAGATGGGTGACAACAAGGTCGGCCTCCAGGCAAGACTTATGAGCCAGGCGCTCAGAAAGCTGACTGCAAACATCAGCAAGACAAACACTTGCTGCATTTTCATCAACCAGCTCCGTGAGAAGATCGGTATCATGTTCGGTAACCCTGAGACCACCACCGGCGGTAATGCACTGAAGTTCTACGCATCTGTCAGAATCGACGTGCGCCGTACCACCCAGATCAAGGACGGCGAGGAAGCTCTCGGAAACCGCACCAAAGTAAAGGTCGTGAAGAACAAGATGGCTCCTCCTTTCAAGAAAGCGGAGTTCGATATCGTCTATGGTGAGGGCATCTCCCATACAGGCGAAATCGTGGACCTCGGTGTCGAATACGGCATTATCGGAAAGAGCGGCTCATGGTTCAGCTACGGCGACCAGAAGCTTGCTCAGGGACGTGAAGCCACCAAGCAGCTTATCGCTGACAATGCCGAGCTCAGTGAAGAAATCGAGGGCAAGATCCGCGAAGCTCTGAAACACGTTTCAGACTAGTTTCCAGCAACGTTTTTGAATACTTGCTCAATACGGCAGCGCGACAGTCTGGCTGCAGCTGCATCATCCAATATCCCCGCATTCCGAAGACCTTCCACGGTCCAGAGTTCGCGGGGATTATTGTCCCTGTACAGCACTATCGCGTTGGCAATCTTCCAGTTACGGATATAAGGGTGCAGTTTCAATGAATCCGCCGGCATGGTCCACAGGCGGAAAGGCCTGGACTCCCCTACTGTTATGAGGTCGCTGAATCTACTGTATTTTTCATTGTCCAGATGATAGATTTCCATCAGCTGCTCCTTGCAGGAATAGCCGCCTAACCGCGACCTGTACTCCACCATCTTTGCCGCGAAATAGCCGCCGATTCCCGGGAGCGCGTCGAATTCCGCCGAATCTGCCCTGTTTATGTCCAGAAGAGGTATGTCAATGTATTTTTCCAGCCTGCGATATACGGAATCGGCCACCACATAGGATTTTGCAAAATCTTCTTTCCGCCTGAACTTGCCGCCTTTTTTCCTGTAATTATCGATGGATTCCGCCTGCTTGAGAGAGAAGCCGAGACGCCTCAAATCATTGACAGACACGACATTGGGATTGAACCTGAAATTTTCATAAGTGCGTGGGACGATGGCGGCGGCAACTGCAGCGGCTGCTTCCGGACGAGTGGCCTCTTTTCTACCGATGACAGTTTTCCCTCGTGAGCTTATGACGGAGACGCCCTGACGGGTGGCGCTTCCATCTGGAATCATCTGTCTGGAATTTCCGGCGGAGACTCCCTGCCGGGTAGAGATTTCTGTCGATGTGGAGGAGAGCTGAACCTCGCTGCTGATAGGCCGGTCTGCCGCAGATAGCGTTTCGTCTGCCGCCACATAGACAGTATCAGGCACAGTTTCGTCCGACAGAATCTTGAGCGCAGCCGCTCTATGCACGAAAAGCGCTGTCTGATAGCCGACAGCAAGAAATGCCAGCGCGATGGCGCCGGTCACGAAAGAGGGAGAGAGTTTACGTCCCTTTCTATTGTCATTCATCTATTTTAGAACCACCTGCCACGATGTTTCTAATCCACAGCGTCGTCCTCTCTACGCTTGGTTTTCTGGCACCCGGCCACCACTATCACGATTTCACCTTTCGGTTCGTGTTCGCGGAACCAGGCTGCAACTTCCTCAAGAGTACCCCTGCGATGTTCCTCATGCAGTTTGGAAATTTCTCTGGCCACGGAACATTCCCTGTCAGGGCCGAAATAACCGGCAAACTGCTCCAGCGTCTTCACAAGCCGGTAAGGAGACTCGTAGAACACCATTGTCCTCGGCTCTGTGGCCAATGTCGTCAGCAATGTCTGACGGCCTTTCTTTACAGGCAGGAAGCCCTCGAAGCAGAACCTGTCGCAAGGCAAGCCGGATGACACGACTGCCGGGATGCAGGCTGTCGCCCCAGGAAGAGTCTGTATTTCAATGCCTTCCGCAGCACAAGTACGCACGAGCAGAAAGCCCGGGTCTGATATTCCCGGTGTTCCCGCGTCGCTTATCAGCGCGACATTGAGCCCGGCCAATATCCTGTCCTTGATGACGGAAGCTGTCTGGTGCTCATTGAATTTGTGATGGGACTGCAGTTTTCCGTGGATGTCATAGTGTTTCAGAAGCACGGAACTCGTCCTCGTGTCCTCCGCGAGAATAAGGTCCGCTTCCTTCAGGACTTTCACTGCCCTGTAAGTCATATCTTCAAGATTCCCGACGGGTGTCGGGACTATATACAGTTTGCCTTGGGTTTCCATCGGTTACCTGATTTTTCTTCTTACGGACATCATGAACCTGTAAACAAGTTCCGAATCCATATCCCACTCCGGGAAGTTTTCCTTAAGATACTGCACAGCCTTTTCGAGCGTGGTCAGGGCATTGATCTTATTGATGACATCCTGGAACAGCATCGAATCGTCGCGGAACAGCGTGCTGATGAACATCACCCTGTCATTGAGCGAAATGGCGCTGCGGACGTCCTTCACTTCCGGGCCCGGCATATCTTTTCTCCAGGCTTCGTTTCCGTATTTCTGGTCCGCTATCACCTTATGACCCGAATACTGTCTGTGCTCTGACGGCGCTTTCGTCTTTCTTGCCTTAGGCTCCTCTTCTTCTGCCATTCCGCCGAATAATGAGAATCCGTCCTCCTCCGGAAGGTCTTCCGGCGCAGGTCCTGCTACCTGTTCAGGCTCTGCTTCAGTCTCCGGTTCCGCTTGTATTTCCTGTCCGGGATCAGCCTCCGGCAGGTCTTCAGACTCCTGTTCCACCTCTTGTGCAGGTTCATGTTCCACCTTCGGCTCAGATTCCGGAAGGTCTTCAGTCTCCGGTTCCGCCTCAGGCTCAGCTTCGGACTCCGGCTCAGGGATGTCGTCCGGAACGCTTTCCCCGACATTCTCTCCGGCATTTTCAGCAAACACGTCCGCAGGCATGTCGTCAGCAACCGCCTCAGGCACATTCTCAGCAGGAATGTCCTCCGGAACTGCATCCGCTATATCATACAGATAGTCAGCTGTCCCCAAGTCCAGCGGCTCAGCAGGTTCCATATCCAGTTCATTGCGGAGCAGCTCCACTTTTTTTTCGATCTCACCGACTCTGGCCTTCAGGGCGGAAAGCTCCGCGTCAAGTTCTGCCAATATTTCTTTCGGGCTCTTGTCCATAAGGTTTCAAGATTTTTACATTTGAGTATTGCACAAATGTACATTTAAATTACTAAATTCGCAATCCATTTCAACCAATGATTATGTATCCAGAAACACCAAACAAGCCCGGCTGCATCGAAGTCATCTGCGGCTCAATGTTCTCCGGCAAGACAGAAGAACTCATAAGACGACTGAAAAGAGCTCAGTTCGCAAACCAGAAAATAGAAATCTTCAAACCGGCGATCGACAAGCGCTATTCTGATGTTGACGTGGTTTCCCACGACCTGCACAGCATTCCGTGCACCCCGATCAAGGAGGCCTCAAAGATGCTGAACGCCGCTGAAGACACCCAGGTAATCGGTGTGGACGAAGCGCAGTTCTTCGACGAAAGCCTCATACAGGTCGCTCAGGAGCTGGCCGACAAGGGAAAACGAGTTATAATAGCAGGTCTTGACACAGACTACATGGGCAAGCCTTTCGGCCCTATTCCGGGACTTATGTCCATAGCTGAAGACGTGCAGAAAGTCCATGCCATCTGCGTAAAATGCGGAAACCTGGCAAACCACTCACACAGGCTCACCAAGAGCCACAAACTTGTGGTGCTCGGAGAGAAAGACATCTATGAGCCTCTCTGCCGTCAGTGTTTCAATGAAGCATTGGCGCAAGAAAAAAACAACGCCGAATAACAGCTTTTCTATCTGACCAGGCCGGTATCCGCGTTCCAGGACAATGTCTTGTAGAACTCGTTCAGAGTGGCATTGCCGTCTGACGGAAGATACATGCTCAAGCCGCAGAAAGTTTTGATAGTGAAATTCTGAAGGAAGTTGACGGATGCATTTTTATAGAGGATGCATCCGTTCATTGCATTTCTGAAGTCCTCCAGGTCGCTTTCCGGAATACGGGCCTTCACAAGAATGTCCTCGAGGTCATAGAACCAATGTTTGCTGAAGCGGAAATATCCCTGCACGTCATCCGGCCACACGGACATGATTTCAGACTGATGCTCTGAAAACAGTTTTCTGCAGGCTTCAGCGAGAGGTGACAATCTGGTGCAGTCAACCATTGAAATGGTCAGAGAGCGGCGCCATTCCACCGACTGGGAAGAATAGTACTCCCATGAATCAGAACAGATTCCCAGCAAGTCAGGCTCTCTGCTGAGCAACAGCCTCTTGGCCACCTTGTTGTAATCGCATAGTCCGTCCGCAAGCACCTCAGCCGGAGAGAATACCAGCTTGTCGCATTTGTTTCTCAGCGCATAGGCCACTTCCACGCCGCCCATCAGGCAGGCATCGATAATCATATAGTCCAACTTCATCGGAATCGCAGCAGCGAAGTCTTCGATGTTCATTTCATATGTTTCGCTGGAATTGATGTTGTCAGCACCTATGCTCTTGACCTTGATCTGATCATCGCCGTGAAACTCCGTGTAGGACACTGGAACCAAGTCATAGTTCAGACCTGCTGAAGGCGACAATGCAGTTGCGATATTGGTGATCTTACCTGAAGAATAGTAGCCGGAAGGCAGCCAGCCGGTGCCATGCGAAGAGAAAATCATCCCGTAATCGGCATTGGGATAAAGTTCCTTAACCGACGTAAGCACTTCATTGACAGCTTTTACGGAAGCCGCAACCATTTCCTTCGGCCAAGTCTTCAGCGTATCGCGGAAAACATTGCCATAGGCGTCTCTCGAAAGTCGGATCAGATAGGAAGGCGCCGGGTCGGTATATCGTCTGGATTCGGTAAGCCTGCGCGAATAGACCAGAACGGATGCGGCAGCGGAATTGCGGAGCGGCAGGTAACCTGAAGCCATGTCGTCCACATCCGCCTCCAGTTGGCTGTTCAGGCTGTTGAACCCGGCCGAATAAAGCAGCAGCACCTTGCATTTGGCAGGCACCTCTGTTCTTCTGGTGCCGGCATCTTTTATTACCGGCTCGTCATATTTGGTACAGGAGGCGACAGCCAGGACAATGAAAAGCATTGTCCCGAGCAATTTTCCCGCTATGTTTTTCGCGTGAATCATAACCCTACAAAGATAAGTAATTTTCTCAAAGATAAGTAATTTTCTATTTCATAGGATGATGTTCGATGATGTTCTTCTGCCAGGTTTCACTGTCAATGTGGGTGTATATCTCAGTAGTCAATACGCTTTCGTGCCCCAACATTTCCTGGACCGCCCTCAGGTCGGCACCGCCTTCTATCAGGTGGGTCGCAAACGAATGGCGGAACGTATGTGGAGAAATCTCCTTATGGATACCAGCTGCCATAGCCTGTTTCTTCACCATATTGAAAACCGAAATTCTGCTGATTGCCGCACCAGACTTGTTCAGGAACAGGGTATCGGCAAACTTCGGAGAAGACGGTTCAGGACGCACCGGAAGGTAGTTGTTCACTGCCGTCACGGCAGGCTCGTCCATAGGGACCACCCTTTCCTTGTTTCCCTTTCCCACTACCCTTACGAAGCCTTCCTCCAGAAACACATCAGAAATCTTGAGGGCGGACGCTTCAGACACACGGAGTCCGGAACCGTACAGCATTTCCAGTATCGCCCTGTCTCTCAACCCGTTCCATTTGGTAAGGTCCACCGAATCCATGATTGCCTCGACCTCTTCGACAGACAGGACAGAAGGAAGATACCGTCCTATTTTCGGTGAACTGATGCCGTCACACGGATTTTCCTCGATCTCGCCCTCCATCACAAGCCAGCCGAAAAATGACCTCAACGAGCTCAATATCCTCGCTTGGGTGCGCTTGGAGACAGGTTCGTCACTGTTGGCGCGGCTTTCCACATAGCCGGTCAGTTCCTCTTTCGTTATGCTGAGCGGACTCAAGTCCTGCACTTCCCTGACCTTGCTTATTGACAAGAACATTTCGCGAACGTCCGAGCAATACGCCTCATAAGAATTCGAGGACATATTCCGCTCGACACGGAGATATGTCCTGAATCCTTTGAGATATTCTTTTGATGTGCTGTAACGCATGGTTACAATGTAGAGTACTTATGGCAGTACTGGAGCATCTGACCGAGATAGTCGTCAGGGTATTCCACCTTGTAATCCACGATCACGCCGTCCTTTTCCACCGGCACGATCTCAGGATTGACAAAACCGCCGTAAGGCTTGAGCCCGAGAGCCGCATACCTGTCCCTTACCTCCTTGTGAAGTTCCGGGTCAATGTCCATCGCATATTTCTGAATCAGTTCCTTGCCGGCCTGGTAGTCACCCTCTGACTTGATACGCTGTATTTCAGCGAGAAGTTTTCCGAATAGGGCACGGAGAGCCTCGAAATCATTGACCACAAAATAGGTCTTGCCGTCCTTCACTTTCTTCTCGATGACATTGTCCTGAAGTCCCTGCTCATAGCACCATGCAGCGATCAGCTGTCTGTTCTGCATATGCGCCTCGGTAATCTGGCGACCAAGTTCGATTCTGTTCGTCTGGACCATCAGGCCGTTGCGTATGTAGTTGGAATACTGGGCCTTATAAGCCTCAGGATCAGAAAGGATGCCGAGTTCCACCAGCTTAGGGTCTGCAATGTAGTAAAGTCCGAACAGGTCAGCCCTGGCCTCTTCCAATGCAGATGCATACTCGCCCATCGCTGTTCCTGACACGCCAGGAAGCAACTGTCCTGAGCCGTGGCCGAGGCATTCGTGCAGGTCTGTGTGGATTTCATCATCGTAAGAACCGTATTTCTTCTGCATTGCCTTTTCCTCCTCGGAGTAAGCGAACTCCTCAAGCACTGATTTCGGAGACTCATTGGCCGCTGCATCATAAGCATGGGTGATATTGGCAATGGTCACTGACTTGGAGCCGTATTCCTTGCGGATCCAGTCCGCATTAGGAAGATTGATGCCGATAGGGGTGGCAGGATAACATCCGCCGCCGAGACAGGTAGCGTCTATCACCTTGGCACTCACGCCCTTGACACTCTTTTTCTTGAATCTCGGATCTATCGGCGCATTGTCCTCAAACCACTGGGCATTGGCACTGAGCAGTTCGGTGCGCGCTGAAGCGGCGGAGTCCTTCACATTGACCAAAGCCTCCCAATAAGCCTTGCGGCCGAGCGGGTCATTGTAATCCTCGACGAAACCGTTAGTGAAATCGACTGTGCCGAGCGTATCGGTTACCCAAGTGATGTTGTATTTGTCCCAAAGTTTGAGGTCACCGGTCCTGTAATACTCCTGAAGTTCGGAGATCTCCTTCTTTTGGGTATCGTTCTCAGCCACAGCCTTGGCCTTCTCGAGTTCCTCGCAGATCTTCTCGATTGCAGGGCCGTAGATGCCGCCGACTTTCCATTTCTCTTCACGGATCACACCGTCAGCACCCTTTACCACCTTGGTATTCAAGCCATAAGAAATAGGCTCAGGATCGTTCGGGTCAATGATGCCCGCATAATATTTTTCGACTTCGTCTCTGGTGACTCCTTCATAGAAATTCACTGAAGAAAGCGCCACGATATCGCCATCGGCCGATGAAGAACGCCTCTGGGCATAAAGTTCAGGCGAATAAATGACAGGAAGCAATGCCTCGCATTTGTCCGTATCGCCCACTGACTCCATCAATGCACGGAAATACTCCTGGCTGCACTGCGGGAAGAACTTGTCCTCAGCATAATGATGATGGATGCCGCTGCTGAAGAATACGCGTTTCGCATAGACGAGGAACTGGTTGTATTCCTTGCAGGTACGGTCGCCCTTGTAATTTTCAATGATGTTCTGCAGCACCTTTCTCACTGCGAGATTATCCTTGCAGTTCTGGTCCCAGTAAATGTCCCATCCGAATTTTGCAGCCTCGCTCAGGTGATAGACATACTCTTTCTGTTTCAATGTCAATTTTTCCCACCCTGGAATCTGATACCGCATGATCTTGATATCAGCAAACTCATCCACGAGGTACTTGAAATCGCCTTTCTTCTTGTTATTGCAGTCCGCACAGGACGCCACAGCAGCAACTGATGCCAATGTCAACAACATTTTTCCTATATTTTTCATAACTATCAAATATTTCGATGGTCAATCCTT
>OQVS01001020.1_pt1 | contig 19361 bp, 25 predicted proteins | sample 1691601 | NCBI WGS metagenome assembly OQVS01 (sample SAMN03418268, study PRJEB22391) | human gut metagenome | biome: human-gut; feature: organic feature; material: feces | host: Homo sapiens | place: Tanzania | collected 2013-01
CCACGGCCTCCGCCGTGTCGACGGAAAGGGTATTGGTGGCCGCGTCGAGCTTGAGACCGTCGCCGATGGTGTAGCCTCCGCCGGTGCCGCCGGAGTTGCGGGCCTCGTTGATGGCGGCGACGAGGTTGTCCTTGCTGTAGGTCTTGAGGTCTTTCAGATCGCCGATCTGGTTTTGCAGCTGCGCCCAGATCGGCAGCGTTGGGTCTGCCCCCGGATCTCCGGACGGTTCTGCCGCCGGCATGACTTTGCCGAGCGTTACCCACACTGTCGGCAATATCAGCCCGTCCGCGTTTGCGCCGTAGACGCCGACGCGTGCGATCGGCCCCGCGTCTGCCAGAATTTCATGCGGCACCATAACCTTGTTGCCGTCCCACGCGCTTTCCAGCACATCCACGGTAGTTCTGCCGGCCGAGAAGACGGCTGTCTTCGTCAGCCTGTCCCAATCGTCAGAAAACACGAACTCAACGGTCACGGCCTTGGCCATGCCCGCCGTCAGCAGCTCCGGCGGCGACGCCAGATGCGCACACGCGCGGGCGCAATGGATGATGGTCATACGTCGTTCGCCCCCTTAAAGATCACAAACGGCTCCAGGCATTTGACGTCGCCCGCAGAAAGCTTGATATCCAGATCAAGCGGCAGCTCGATCCGCGTCAGCTCCGGCAGATCTGCGTCAAGGCTGTTCAGCTCCGCCTGCGGCCGCCCGCTCATGAGCTGGTTGCCGTAAAATTCGAGCGTCGGATTGAGCTTTGTGGCGAGGATCGCCAGCTCATACGCCTGCCGGAGCGGCAAATCCTGCTCGATGAGCTTTTGCATGGGCTTTGCTGCGAGTGCAATATCATACAGTTTCATGCGGATCCTCCTTAGCCGATCGCCGTGCCGTTCACGGCCAGTTTTTTCGCGCTGGTGCAAGTCAGCGTGCAGTAGTTGTAGTTGTTGTAGTACAAAACGACGCTTGCTGCCCGGACCGTTACCGGCGCATTGTACGTGCCGATCTCAAAGCCCGTCGATGACGGCGTCAGGGTTTTTGTTTTCAGTTCCAGGGAATTGTACCCGCTCTTGAGTTCTGCGGCAGATACCGTGCCCCACTTCGCGGCGTAGGCCGTCGATCCGTTTTTCAGGAGCACCTGGCCGTCGGTGCCGCCGCTCGGAAGCGTGCCGTCGACGTCGCCCCACGTGCATGCATAGTCCGCGGCGGATGATTTTTTGAGGATTTGCCCGGCTGTTCCTCCGGTCGGGAGCGCTCCCGTCAGACTGCCCCACTTTACGGCGTAATCTGTCGCGCCGTCTTTCAACAGCACCTGTCCATCTGTACCGCCGGTCGGCAGCAAGCCAGAGATGCTGCCCCACTTTAGCGAGTAATCTTCGGCGGACGCTTTTATCAGCACCTGCCCGGCGCTTCCGCCTGGCGGGATGCCGGATGCAGCGTCCGCGCCCGGATTTCCTACGGCAAACATTACGACTTTACTGCCGGACAGCTCCAGCACGGCCACGCGCTGCCCGGCGGAAAATTGTACGGCTGTGTTGCATTTGTAGTGCTTCTCGGTCGGCTCTTCTGCGCCGTCCAGCGTCAGGGTCAGGCCGTCTTCCTCCACGCTCGCGACGGTCGCGAGCTGAAAAGGCTGCTGCTCCTCGCCGGTCGGTTCCTCCGGGGTTTCGGTGTACAGGCTGTCTACGCCCTCCATTATGCGATCACCGTCCTTTTTGCAGAGTGTGTCATAAGGCTTCCGGCCGACAACTGCATCTGCCAGCCGGTCTCGAGATAAATGCCGCCGATATCGTCATGCGTGAGTGCAACGACGTCGCCGATGCCGTGTCCGGGGTCGTTGAGCGTGTAAAACGTGATTGTTCGGGCGGACAGCAGCGATTCGTTGCGCATGCGGTCGGCGTAGGCCTGCAGCTCGTCCTGCGAGGCGATGTTGTCGACCTTGACGAGGGATGCAATGCGCATGTTGCGGCGGAAGGTGGATTTGCGCGACTGCGGATTGTCGTTGACTGCTGTCGCAACCATTGGCTGCTCCATATCCGGGTTTGAGCAGACGCAGATAAAGACGTTCGGAGCGTCAAAGATGTCCTCTTCGTCCGAAAAGCTCGGCCCCGGATGCTGGGCCGGTAGAAAGAGATCCGTCGTGCCGTATGCCCAGTCGATGTTCTGCGCGCTCGGCTCCTGATACGGCTCAAGCCGGGCGACGCCGGAAGCGTCAAACCACAGGCTGTTATAGTTGATCTCATCGAGCAGGTCGTTGACGATTGTCAGGTAGCTGGTGCCGATGTCCCAGTCCTCACGGTCGGTCTGCAAGGTTGCGTCGGTCGGCGTTGCAATGACAAGCGCAATGCCGCAGGCCGTCAGGAGTTTTCGAATCTCCGTGAGGTACGACGAGCCTGCCGCAAGGTGCAGGATGGTCTCGGTACGGTTACTATAGACGCGCCAGCAGCGGTCGTATGCTTCGATCTCTACTCGCCGCTGACCGGCGCTGCCCTTTGTGCTCGGCGTCGCCGTCTGGTAGACGCCGAGCGGTGTCTCCAGCCCGTCTATGATCGCGACAGGCTGGAGCTCATCAGATAGATAGTCGATGTCCGGGTTCGGGCGGAATGTGCCCTTAAAGCTCGTGTGGATCGTCGCGTCTCGGCTGGCGATGATCTGCGGCGCGTCTCCGTCGGCCCACTGGAGCTGCGTGATGGGCGCGCCGTTGCGCAGGACGTCGACGCGGTATCGGACGTCACGGGTCAAGGGTGATCGCCTCCTCCTGATTGGTATGGGCGACGGTAAAGGAGTACCGCCGCATAAACTCATCGCTGTTGCTCTCCAGCGACGGAAGCGTGCCAATCGCCATGTTGCCGTAATGATCTTTCAGGCAGACAAGCCGCCCGACAAGGGCCTCGAGCGCGAGCGCACTGGCGCGCTGGCTGTGCGGCCATGCGCATGCGACAGCGAGTGACCGGTCGCGCTGCTCGCTGCGCTCCTCCACGGGGTAGGCAAGCCCGGCCAGGTGGATCGTGCTGACGCCGGCTGCGAAGCTGACGCGGTTGGTGCGCAGCTGCGTCTCGGACAGGCGCATGTCGAGCCAGACGCCGGTCGAGAGGTCGCAGATCGTGTTGGTCTCCGGCAGGATCTCTACGGTGTCCGAATTGGACACGCCGTAGTTATCGCTGTCATCGTAGCAGCCGCGGACGCGGTAGGTGACGGAGCCGATGCTTCGTTTGTCGGTGTATTCCTTGGTGCCTGTGCGTGCGATGGCGGCGCCGTCCCGCTCGATCAGGTAAAAGTCATAGCTCCCAGCCGTTTGCCAGCTGAGCGCCGCCTCGCGCCCGGCAGAGACGGTCAGGGTGATCGCTTCGCCCTCGGTATGGGAGACGGGCAGGGCAGCGGCGCTCCACTCGGACCACATGCCGTATTGGTTTTGGACGCGGACACGGACGGTGTAGCTGCCGTCGGCCAGATAGACGGGCGAGCGCCACACCTTTTTGGTGCCGTAGACTGTGCCGGATGCGTAGCCGTTGGAGAGCGTCAGCTGATAGGCCTCCTGCTCCGACGTCTGCCAGGTGATGCGCGGGCGCGGGCCGGTGGACTGGATGACGATGGACGGTGCGGACGGCGCGTTGATGGCGATAAATTCCGCCGCGTCGCTCCACGCCGAGGCCGTGTTGTCGGTGTTGTATGTGCGCACGCGCCAGTATTTTGTCCCGCTCGCAAAGTTGTTCGCGGGTACGTCGTAATACTGATCCGCGCCGGTAACGGTCGCGAGGGTGTTCCACGTCGCGCCGTCGGCGGACCATTGCAGATCAGCCTTGCTCTGCGGCGTGCCTGTGGAGATGATATGCTGCCAGCTAAAGCGGTTGACGATGGTGGCGTCGATGACAATGCCGACAGGAGACACCGGTTTCGCCGTCGACGCAGCCTCCGCCGTCGACAGCGTGATCCAGTCGCTTGTGACAGTCTCCCCGGTGTTCAGCGTCACGGACACCGACCACTGGATATCGTCCGTCGTAAATGTCCCGGCCGGGACGGTCACTTTCTGCGCGGTTCCGCAGGCGATGGTATTGATCGTTCCGGAGCTGCCGGCGCGCCAGCGGAAAGTTGTGGATGTTGCTTTTACCTCTTCCAGGCACTCGCCGGATACCGAGAGTCCCCAGGAGAATACGTTCGCGCCGCCCTTCGGCACATATCCGCTTGCCGGGGACATGCCAGTCGGCGTTACAGTCACGTTGTCGTCCAGGTATGACACGATCATATAAGGCTTGTACGAGCCATATGCGGTGTCGATCGATTTGATCATCCGCACTGATAGGCCGTATCTATACCAGTTGCTCAATCCGCCTTTTGAGGCATTCGCTCCAGAGTGCCATATGCTCCCTGTTGCCGCTGCTGTACTCGTCCCCTCAGGGTGCCATTTCCCTCTATATGTCCCCTCCGATGGCGCAGTATTGTATGTAACAGTCTCCGCGTCAAACGTCTCTCCGAGCTCATATGCAAGGAATCTATGCCACCAGGAATCCTTACTCCCGCTATAGCCCTGCTGGTCCCCCACGCCATGCAAAAAAAGCGTACACTTGTCGATCCGCTTAAAGCGTATACTATTTGGAGCCCCGGAAAATCCTACGAGAAATTTGTCTCTATTTACGTCGGATGGAATGATTGTCGCGCTGCTGTGATCGTTTGTATTTGGGTACGCATAGGGCAAGTATGCGGATTTATTTGCGTATATTGTTGCGGTTGGCACTTACTTCGCCCCCATTCGCTGCGTGATTCGCTCGTTGGTAAAGATCGTCACGATATCGTTCAGCTCCCGGATATCGGATGCCGGGATGATGACTTTGTCAATGTAGATGTCGCCGCCGCCCGTGTAGCGGGTCTCGCTGGCCGTCTGGATGCGCGAGCCGGAGGGTAGATAGATCCGCTCAAGGCCGTTCTCGTTCACCCGCGTCCAGCCGCCGGACCAGTTGTCCGTGCCGGCGGCGTTGCCGCCCATATAGCGTCGGACCCATTCGTCCTCCGTGATGCCGATGGTGGACGAGTCGCCGCGGGCAATGGCGTCCTCGTACGCCTTGGAGAGGTCGGACGCGCTGCTGCCCCACGATTTTGCCGCGTAGCTGTCCTGCAGTGTCTGGTACTTGTTGCCGTTTCCGCTTGCATATCCAAAGCCTAGGGCATTGCCCATTTTCTTAAAATCCAACGTAAACAGGCCCGCAAAAAAGTCCGCCGTGTCTGCGATCAGCGCCATGACCTCCGCCAGCGGCCGCAGGGCATTGGTCAGCGCCGGGACGCGGTTGCCGGACAGATCGGACATAGGATTGAGGATGTCGCCGACCGTCTCAAGCAGCATTCCGAAGGCGTCGACGATTCCTGAATCCTTGATTGCCTTCCCGAGATCCTTCACGCCCTGCGTCGCGTCGCCGTAAAATTCCTCGAGGTACGGCGCGAACTCGGCGGCCAGCTGGTTTTTCACGCCCTCCTGTGTCTTCTGCAGGCGCTGATAGGCGTCGTCGACCGCGCCGAGCGCGGAAAGCGCTTCTTCATCCAGTACATAGCCGACGTTGTGCGCCTCGTCTGCGTAGGCCTTGAGGGTGTCCGACCCCTGAATAATCAGCGGATTCAGATCCTGCGCGGAGCGGCCGAAAATGTCCATGGACATGGCGTCCCGCTCTGTTTCGTTTTTTACTTTCCCGAGAGCGTCAATCGTCTCATAAAAAACGTCATTCGCGCTGCGCATGCTGCCGTCGGCGTTGGTGACAGAGATCCCCAGTGCTTCAAACGATGCCTGCGCATTGCCCGTGCCGTTCATCGTGTCCTGCATGTTGTTGGTCAGCTTGCGGAGGCTGCCCTGCAGGGTATCGACGGAGACGTCGATCAGCTCGGTTGCGTAGGAAAACTCCTGCAGCTGGTCAGTCGTCTGGCCGGTCTGCATGGAGAGCGTGATGATGTTGTCGGCAAAGGCGGCGGACTCCTTCGTCATGGAGATCATGGCCTTTTCGACTTTTACGATCGCCGCCGCGACGGCGGCGAATGTACCTGCAAGCGCCAGAGACGACGCGTCAAGGCTCCCCATGGCGTTCATGGATGACTTCATGCCGTCCGGCAGCTGGATGCCGAGCTTGGACGTCAGGCCGTTCACCACGTCTCCGAGGTTGCCCATCTCCTTGCCGGAGTCGGCGATCTTCTGCTTGTTCTCGTCAAACTGGTTGTTGAGGTTGTTCAGCTCGGCCTCGGCGTTGTTGAGGCTGGCCTGCCACTGCATTGTGCGCTTGTCGGCCTCGCCGTATTTCTCGGCCGACTGCTGGAGCGCAGCCTTGAGATACTCGATCTTCTCCGCCTGCGTGGAAATCTTGCGCTCTAAGACGTCATTCTTGGCGTTTAGGGCCTCTACGCTGTCCGCGTTCTGCGCGTAGGCAGAGGATACCTTGCGCATTTCCGAGTCCAGCACCTTCATGCCGCTGCCGATCTCGGAGATGGCCTGTTTGTATTCTTTTTCGCCCGAAAGCGTAAATCTTGTGTTGATGTTTGGCATATTATGTGCCTCCGTTGATGTAGGCGGACAGGCTCTGCGGCTCTTCCGGCTTTTTGGGCGGCTCCAGTGCGTCAAGCAGGAGCGTTATGCGGCGCGGGGACATGGTTTTCCAGAAATCCCGCTCCGGCAGATGCAGCCGGAAGAGCCAGATGGCAAGATAGCCGGGGAAATCAAAGCCGTTCGGCTTCGGTTCCCCCGGCTGTGTCAGTTTTTTTCGTCTTCCTGCGGTTTCGTTTCGGCCCCCGCGTTCTTCAATATTTCGGCCCGGACCAGCGGATAGATCAGCTTTCCGGCCTCTACAGTCTGCGTGAGCGTGAGCTTTCGCCCCAGCTGCTTCCGCGTAAATACTAGCGGCAGTCCGTTTTCATCGGTTATCCCCTGTGAATCCGCTGCGTCCGTCAGCATGCCGGCGAGAAACGCCAGCGTACTTTTGATCCCACGGACCCGATCCAGCGCCTGCACGAGATTTCCATCGTATTCGTCCTGCACGTATGCGATGGCGTTCATGTTGCAGGTCAGCCGGTACACCCGGCCTTCAAATTCATAGTCTACGGTTTCGAGCTTGGTCGTCTCCATCAGGTCTCACCCAACTTTCCCTTGATCCAGGCAACGGCCTCCGCCGCGGTGTCGACGGTCTCGGTCTCGAGCAGCAGCTCGTCGGTCGAATCGTCTGCGAGGAACTCGCCGGTCGTGGTCGGCGTGTTGAACTGGATGTTCTCGCCCTTGGTCTGGTAGGCCAGCGAGGGCGGGCCGAACAGCGCTTTCGGCACCCAGACGCAGGTGTATTTGGTCACGCCGTCGATCTTGTCCGGCGCGTAAAATCCGACGCCGACATAGTTTGCGATGTCTTTTGCCGAGAATTTCAGATTTTCCTTGCTCGTATCGGATGTGCAGCCGTAGAGCATGGCCTGTGCGGCCTTTTTTATGTACTTGACAGCCAGCGAGATCGTGCCGCCGGTGGCAAGCTTGATATACTCGGCAAGCTTGGATTCCGCGTACAGGCGGCCCTCGGCGAACTTGAGTTCCAGCTGCGCGCTCATGGCGTCGCCGACGTCGGTCGGCTCTGTGTAGGTCACGGTGCCGGACGTGTTTTTATACTTTCCCGCCCGGATGCCGCGTAAGTCAAAACTAGGCATTTACAATAGGCCCCTTTCTTTCAGCTTTTGTGTAAGGATCTTTTCGAGCTCCGCGTTTACGCGCTTCTGCGCGTTCCTGACGCCCTTTGTCCAAAAATAAGTTCCTGCGATCTGCCCGTACTCCTTCGCGCGGCCGTAATTCAAAACAAAAAGCACGGTCGCCCTGCGCGTTCCGTGCTCGTTTTTGCCGACTGCGGTGATGGAGATGTACGGGTCTCCGTTTTTGTCCTGCTTGATGGTTTTGCGGTATTTCACGCTGGAGGCGTAGGCTTCCGTGCGGAACCCGCTCGCCCGGACGGCATTTTGCAGTTCCTCGACGATGATATCCCCGGCGGCGTATAAAAGCTCCTGCTGCGTTTCGTCGTCAAATGCGTTGGCCTTTTGGAGCGTCGCCATGAGCTCATCCGTTCCGGAAAACGAGATCTTAGCCATACTCCGCGCCCTCCGTCTCGGCGATGAGTGCGATCTGCGTGCGGCCCGTCTCCTTGTCGTAGGTCTCCATGTCGACGGTAGCAATGTAGCCTGCGGCCTCCAGCGCGGCTTTCGTGCGCTGGAGCAGGTCGGCGGCAAAGCCCTCGGCAAAGATGGAAACGGCGTACTGCACGCCGGTCTCGGCCTCTCCGCCCTCGGCGTAGATCTGTCCGGACTGGCCGAGCAGCTGATAGGTGATGTAGGTTGCCTCCGCGCCCTTATAGGGCGGGTGGCAGACCGGGACGCCCAGGTCTGCCAGTGCCTCATAGATCATCATGCGCCGTCCCTCCGTTTGCATGTCAGCTCGACTTCTTCTGTCTCCGCGCCATAGCTGCGGATGACGTCAAAGACGTCAGAGCCGCAGACGAGTTGCTGCTCGCCGCCGTATTCCGCGCTGTGCATGCGGAAAATTGCGTCCGTGCGCTTGCCGGCTTGCGCGGCCTGATAATACTCGGCGCGGTTTACGGACTTGCGGGCAGCCCAGACGGCGGTTTCGCGTTCGAGTCTTTCCGTCGTCTGGCCTTTTACGATGGGGTAGGAGAGCAGGCGCAGTGTGATCTGTGTGTCAAAGATCACAGCAAGCACCTCCTGCTCCGCCGCTGGCTTGGACTGCCCTGTAATCGTCGGACAGCCCCATAGCGTCGCGGATATCTGCAAAGCAGGTCTTCCATTCCTCTCCGCGCCCGCAGAAATCATGCTGCCAGCGGACGTATGCGCGGACGGCGTCCTTGACCAGCGGATCTTCGTCCGCTCCCTCCGCGCCCGCAAGGTGCAGGCGCAGGAGGCAGGCGTCAATCTCGTCTGCGAGCTCGTCGTCAAGGGCGTTTGTGGTCAGCCGCAGGGCGGTTTTTGCAACGTTGATCAAAGCCATTGGTTATCCCTCCCTGTTGGCCTCGCGCCGTCAGGCCTTCTTCTTGGTCAGCGTTACGAGGCTGTTCTTGTCGACACACTTTCCGTCGACAAGTGCCAGCGCGACGGTCACCTCGTCGTCGGTCGCGTTGTCGGTGTACTTGCGGAAGGTCATGCCCAGATTTTCGTTCCAGAGGTAGTCCTTGAAATCGAAGATAAAGGCAAAAATCGTGTCTGCGGTCACGCTTGCGGCAAAGGACGGCAGATAATCGCCGACGAGGACGACTTCGCGGCCAAAGAGCGAATAAACCGGCTTTCCGTTCGTGCCGTAGTTGGTGCGGGCGACGGGCTGTCCGTTGCTGTCGACCATGCCAACGATCTGCTCGAAGAACGTTTTCTTCGTCATGCACCAGACCGCGCCCGCGTCATATGCCTGCGGCACCGCGGCCTCGGCTGCGGTGATGTCCTTGTAGGTCAGCGCGGTCGTCGCTGCGGCAATGTCGATGTTCTGGCCGGTCACGGCGGTCTCCTTGGTGATGCCCTTCGGCTGGCCGGAGCCGGAGCCGCTGATGATTGCCTGCTCCTCAGCCTTGACCATGGCCTCGGCCACGTTGGCGACAAACTGCGACTCAAACATCGGGTAGGTCACAATGGAGACCTCGAGCGACATGGAGATCGCGCAGCGCAGTTTGTGGTAGGCAAAGGTGATGGAGCCGAGTGCCTTCTTCTGCTTGTCGGAGCCTGCGCCTTCCGCGACCCACGATGCCGTCGGCTTTGCGGAGCTGGTCGGGACGGTCACGCCGCCCTTGTAGGACGTGTGCGTCACGCGCGGCAGGATCATGCCGGTCGCTTCGATCTTCTCGTAGATCTTCTGCAGCGTGGTGGTCGGGATTGCTGCGCCGACGTCAGAGGTCTTTGTGTTGGCGTCCACGTTGGTCAGCTCTGCCGGGATCTTCTTGCCGGTCAGGACGTAGTTCATGAAGGCCCGCTTGTACTCGTCGGTGTCGTACCGGTCGAGCACGTCCGGAGTCTTTGCCGTGCCGGACAGGTCGACGGACTGTGCCGCCGCAGCCGGAGCCGCGACCTTCTGACCCGCAAGTGCGTTGAGGTTCGCCTGGATCTTGGCTTCCTCCTCAAACTTGGCGTCGAGGGCCTCGACTTCCTTCATCTTGGCCTGCGCCTCTGCGGTCTTGCTTTCGTCCAGCAGCTTCTGGGCGTCGTCCATGAGCTTCTGGCGCTGGATGTTGTAAATTTCCTTCGTCATTTCAGTTCTCCTTTGAGTTTCAAAAATTTTAATTTTGCTTCTGCCTGCGCCCGTTCGGGCTTAAAAAAGTCAGGCGCTGCGGCCTGATTTTTTATGAGATTTTCTGCGCGCCGGAGCGCGTCCTCGCTGAGCATGCCAGAATAAAAATCCGCTGCCAGCGGTTTCTGGCCAGAGCCCAACTGCATGACGCGGTCGATGAGGCCGAGTTCTACGGCCCGCTCCGCCGTGACCCACGTCTCGGCGTCCATCATGGCGGCGATCTCCTGCTCGGACTTTCCGGTCTTAGCGATATAGGCCGATGTGATGGCGTGATTGGCGTCGCGCAGGACTCCTGCGGTTTGCTCCATCTGGCGGTAATCGCCGCTGGCCTCTGTTTGGACGTTGTGGATCATCATCATGCCGGTAGGCGTCATTTCTGATTCGCCTGCCATTGCGATGATGGACGCGGCCGAGGCTGCTAGGCCTACAATGCGGATGTGGACGCCGCCGGCGTAATTTCGCAGGGCGGTGTAAATCTCGCTCGCGGCGAATATCTCGCCGCCGCCGGAATTGATCTCCACTTCGGCCCGCTCGCCGTTTCCCTTGGCAAGCGCGTCGGCTACGGATTTTGGGCTTGTCGCCTCCATACCGTACCACTGGTAAAAGCGGTGCTGGTTGCTGGACACGATTGGCCCGCGAATGCTGATCTTCATGCGGTTTCATCTCCTTTCTGCGTGGTATTCCGGTCGACTGGCTGCGTGTCAAGTCTGCGGATGGGCTTATCGCCGCCGTCGACCGGCGCGAGGTTAAAGGCGCGGCGCCATTCGTTCGGCGTCAGCGCGCCTCGGTCGACCAGCTGCAAGAGATTCAGCTTTGTCGAGGTCGACGCGAAATCCCACGCAGACGCCTCAAATACGATGCGATTCCCGCAGCCGCGCTCGCGCCGGGAGAATAGCTTGCGGGTGTACTCACCGCTGAGCTGCTTCAAAACCGGCTCGATCTCGGCGTCAAAATACGCGCTCTGTTCGTCCTCTGTCGCGATCGACGTGACGATATGCGGGTTGGTATTAAACAGAGCGTAGATGCGCTGCGTGGTTTTGTCCATCTGGGCGGCGTTCGGGACGTAATCCTTGGGGTCGATCTGCTTGGCCTCGGCCTTTGCGTCGACGGCCGCGACGCCCGTGCCGTTAGTCACGTTCAGGAAGCTGTCCGCAAAGTCCTTCGCCCGCTGCTTGACGTCTTCCGGACGCATGGACGCGGCGAACATCAAGAGCCACCGGATGACTGCGCTGTTGCGGATGGCCTTGACGATGCCCTGATCCGTCGTGGTGACGATCTCCATGAGTGGCACGATAGCCGGGGCAATTGGATCGCCGAAGATGTCGTTCTCGTAAAAATCCCCGCGCAGGTGGATGATATCGTCATAGGCAAACGTCAGGACGTTTCCGTTTTGCATGTAAAATTTCAGGTACAGATTCCCGCCAGCGTCATAGACAGCATCTGCCTGCATGGCCGCGACCGGAAAGATGGCGTTCGGCAGGCCGTTTTCGTCCCGCAGGATCACCGCGAAGGCGTTGTTGTTGAGCACCAGCTGTGCGGCCAACTTCTCCTGCAGCAGCTGGCCTGTCATGTACTGGTTTGGTTCCTCGAGCAGGAACCGGATATACGGCTCCGGGTTGACGGCGATCTTCCGCGTCTGGGCGGTGATGGTCTCCCGGATGTGCTTGGCCGTCAGCTTGCCGATGGCCTTGATCTTTGGCCGGATGCAGGCGCGGACAATGTCGGACTGATACATTTTTCCGTTGTAGCTGTAAAAGCCATTCCCGCGCTCCTGCACCATCTGGACGGTTGAGACGCGTTTGGTGGTCGTGATATTCGTCAGGATGTTTTTCAAAAATCCCATGTTGTCACTCCTAGAGCATACTGGTGTATTCCGCCTGCTTCTGATCGTAGATCGTGTAGGCGTCGAGCAAGGCCGCCGTGCCGTCGATGCGGCGCGTGGATTTGCTCGTTTTGTGCGGCTGAATATTGCCGTTTTTGTCCTCGTCGTAGGCGGTGTTTGCCATGCACCACTTATCAATCGGGTTGTTGTTGTAGACGATCCGCTTGGATTCCAGATCGTTCCCGCAGCGCTTCATCGGCTCGGAAAGCGTTTTCACGCCCTGATGCACGGGGATCATGGCCTCTGCTCCAAAGTAGTCCGCCATGCTGTCCGTCCAGTAAGACGCCGACCACGCATCATACCCGATAAAGGGGATAAAAATATCGAGGTCTTCCTGCACCTCGATAAACCATGTTTTTACATCCTCATAGCGGATCTTGTTTCCCTCGGACAGGCGGAGCAGCCCGCGCTCGTTCCACTTGTCGTAGGGTATTTTGTCCTCGGTCACGCGCTTTTCCAAAAGCTCCTGCGGCAGCCAGTACATCTGCAGCACAAACAGGATCTCCGGCAGCTCCGGCACCTGAAACAGCACCTTTGCCGCCGTCAGGTCAGTGGTCTTGGAGAGGTCCGCGCCGCCGATGCCGTATCGCGGGTAGGAAAGCACGCGCTCCTGCGTCTTGCCGTCCGCCATGTGGTGCTGCCAGATCAGGCGGCGGTTGTCCTTGTCGAGCTGGAAGGTGTCGCGGTTGTCCAGCTGCTCAAAATTGAGCCAGGCTTCGGAGGACGTTTCGCGGATGTTGAAATCCTTGCAGACGAGGTTTCGGACGAGAGCCGGGTTTTTCTCCGCTCGCTCGACCCGCTCTTTGAGGGCCGTGTAGGACTTGATCGTCCCGAGGCCCGGATTTGCCTTTTTCCAGCAGTCCGGGTCCGTCCACTCGCTGCGTTTGTCGAGCTCGTAAATAAACGCGATCCGGCGCGGGTCGTGGTACCCGTCCGGATCTTCGTAGCCGTTGATGATGCGCTCGGCTTCTTCGTACTTCTCGTCGTAGATATCCTCGCGGATGGTGCCCGCGGTGGAGGTGATAAAGATCAGCGGCTGCTCGCGTGCCGTGACGCCGTCGGCGGTAATGTCGTACAGGGCGCGCCCGTTTTTCCACTGGTGCAGCTCGTCCATCATGGCCCCGTGGATGTTTAGGCCGTCTAAGGTGTCGCTGTCAGAGGCCAGCGGCTTGAAAACGCCGTCGTTGTAGTCGCTGTCTATCTCGCCGACCAAGCAGCGCGTCCGTTTGCACAGCGCCGGGGACTTCTTGACCATCCGCTTTGCTTCCTGCCAGATGATCTTCGCCTGGTCTCGCTTGGTTGCCACGGCGTAGACCTCCGGGCCCGCTTCCCCGTCCGCCATCTGCAGGTACAGGCCGACGCCGGAGGCCAGCAGCGACTTGCCGTTCTTCTTGCCGACAATCAGGATCGCTTCTCTGTATTGTCGGTTGCCCTCGATGTCGATAAAACCAAAGACGGTCGCCAGCAGTGCCTTTTCCCAGAGCTCCAGCTTGACGAGCTGGCCGCCGGCCTTGCCCTTGGAGTGGTGGCAGTAGTTCTCAAAAAATTCGAGGACGTGGTTGGCCCGGCGCGGCGAGTAGTAAAACTCGGAATCTGTGTTTTCCAGCTGCTCCACGACGTGCCGGTATGTCTTCTGGACTTTCAGGCTGACGACCTCGCGGCCGTCCTGGATGGCTTGCCAGTATTCGAGGATGGGGTTGTAGGTTTCCGGGTAGCGCGTGAGCTTCATACCTCGTCACGCTCCCGGACGAAGCTGCCGAAGCCGTCGTCCTCCTGCTTCGGCGCGGTGTCCGGCTTCGGCAGGAGCGCCGTGAGCTGCTTGATGATCTTCTGGTAGTTCGCGTTGGTAGAGTTGTACGCCTGGCCGATGGGACGGGCGCGGTCATAGGGGTCGAGCCGCTCCGACTGGCGGAATGGCTCGGTCCAGCCGTTTTCCCGCAGGTCCTCGGCCATGTCCTCGCACTCGACGCGCATGAAGGCCGCCTGATCGATGAGCCCGGCGACGGTCCCGGCCGCTTCCTTCGGCAGGAGCTTGTAGATCCGCCGGAGTCTGGCTTTCTCGGCGCGGATGCGCTGTTCTTTCGTTTTTTCCGTCTGATTCGCCACAAAAAACAGCTCCTTTCCGCGTGATTTTTGCCATCCTTCCGCGCGTGCGCGTGGATTACTTATCGCCGCGCTTTCGTAGGGGGGCCTCGTGAGTGGCCCGCGTATTCTTCCGAGGTAGGGCGTGCGGTGATCTAGCCGGCGCCCCGGCCTCGCGCGACGGGGGGGATCGGGTCTCCGGCGGCGTCGAAGAAAATTTTTTGCGTCAGAGATTTTGCGACTCCGTGCCCGTCAAACTGATCGTGGCAGTCCTTACAGACGAACTCGAGGTTGGAGTAGGACAGGCTGATATCCGGGTCGGTGATGTTGTCCGGCGTGAGCGCCCGCTTGTGATGGACGATGTAGCCCGGCTTGTCCCTGCACTCTTCGCAGAGCCCGCCGTCGATGGTCCGGCGGAACTTGATATACCCGGCTCGGCATTTCTTCCAGCGCCCGGACGCGTAAAAGCGTGCGGCCCATGGCTGCATCCTGTTCCCTCCAATTCTTCACGCTATCACTGTAGCACATTTTTTTGGCCCTGTTGGCTCAATTCTTGCGATAGCCAAGCTCCCGCGCCGCTTCGTATACAAATCGGCTGTACATGCGCTTGGCTGTCGACTGGCTGACATGTACCCGGCGCGCGGCAGATTCCAGGCTTTCCCTCGGCCAGATCCATGCGTGCAGGCGCACGACCTCCAGCACATCGGCTCCGTCCCTCCATGTCTGTGCGGTATTGATCGCTGCCTGTACGGCTGCATAGTCCTCGTACTCCCGCGAAGATAAAACGCGCACGGCGATATCCTCGACGGCACGCCCTGAGGAATGCCCGCCCGGCTGTGAAGAATACCCCGGCGTGATCTTTTGCTGGCTCATGTCCCGAACCCGTCTGTCCAGCTTCGGGTATTCGCCGATGGTTCGGCAGACGTTCCAGTACCACCAATATCTCGGCTTCGACATCTGTTCAACTCCTTCCTTCTTCGCCTCGAAACGCTACACATTTACAAGGCTTAAATAAGGCGGCTCCCGGTCCGCTTGCGTTCTTCTTTTGGATCTCTTACATATTTATATATCTGTAAGCCGTACTGCGTGGTACGGGCCTCGACGAGGATATAGCCGCGCGGGGCGACCGGCGGGTGCTTGGGGCTGTACTCGCGCACAGCTTCGGTCGCAGGCTCCGGCTCCGGCCTGACGCAGTTGCGGCTCGCTTTCCAGCGGTGGCCGCCGAACTCCTTGCGCCAGTGGCCGTGCAGATAGTTGGCCAGCGCCGTGTAGTCCTGCCCGTGGTCGACCTTGTTTCCGTTTCTATCCAGATAAAAATTATGCCTGCGCAGCGGCTTGCAGTCGATCACGCTGCCATATCCCCACAACCTGCCGATCGCCTCCGGCGGAATGCCGTCCGTGATCATGTGCAGGTGGAATCTGTTGGTTGACTTGCCCCGGCCGTAGACCATCACGATCTTTGCATCAGGGTAATTATATGTAAGGCGGCGGTAATACCTGTCCCGGAGTTTGCGCATCTCATCGGCGGTATGCACCTCATGGTCTGCGTCAAGGGTCAGCGTGGAGTAATATGACGTTTGGCCGAAGTTGGCATTGACCAGCGTTTCCAGGCGGCTTGCTGAGACTTTGCTGTTAAATTCCTCGCGCTCCGCCGCCGTCTGAAAGCGCGGCCGGCGCGGCTTGCTGGCCTTGATCTCCGTGCCGTCCGCGACGGTATACACGATCTGCTTGCATACATGCCCGGCGAATATGCGCCGCTTGCATCTCTTTGCCATGGTTCCGCCCTCTCTTTATACAAACATAGACAGCTGCGCCGTATGCGCAGCGAAGCGCTCCTCTTGTGCCGCAAAGTAATCCTTGTCGATCTCACACCCCACAAAATCCAGTCCTGCGTCATATGCTGCGATCCGGCTGCTCCCGCTCCCGAGATGCGTGTCAAGGATCTTATCTCCCGGCTTTGCATACCGGGCGAATATCCACGCATAAAGCGCAATGGGCTTTTGTGTTGGGTGGATGCGCTTATCGTCCTTTGTCCCTTGCGGCGCAGCCTTGAAAATTTTGCTCGTCGTCCCAAGCCCTTCTGATATCGCCGCAATTTCCGCCTGCGACATCGTAAAGTTCTCGGAGATTGTTAGTTTTTCCCACACAATAAACCCTTTGTACGCGGGCAATCCGAAGTTATTTGCTCCCCACACAATTTGCTCTTTGCTCACTCTTTTCAGCTGCGCAAAGTATTCCTCACTCGGCTTATCTCCAAAGCAGGCGAGCGATCCATTCCTTCTCATATCCTTCGTTGGCGCGTTCTCGGCAGCGTCTCTGTATGGAGGGTCCACCACTGCCAAATCAAATGCTTTATCCGGCAGCGTCCGCATATACTCCATACAATCCATGTTGTACGCAATGTTCATGTCGATTTTCTCCTTTTCTGCCCGCTCAAAGCGTGGCCGGAAATTCCGGCCATGCGTTCAACTGGCAGTCCCTTCTTCTGTGTACCCGCACGCCGTACACGTACACGTATCTGTCTTTTCGTCCCAGCGGCAGCAGCCCACAGCCCAACATTCCGGGCAGATTGGCCACGGGCCTTTTTTTCCGGCCGGATCTGGACCCGGTCCGATTGGTGTCTCGTCTCGCAGTGTAGCCGGAGATTTCGGCCACATTTCGTCAAGCAACGCGTCTATCCTGCTTTTCAGGCTTCGCATCTTAAAAAACACCAGCACGCCCAGCGCGATCCACTCCAGCGCAGCAGCAAGCTCCAAAATCTCAATGATCATTTTCTTCTCCTTCCACTCTTTCCAGTGTCGCTTGGCAGTATTGGCAGCTGCGCGGTAGGACGCGCTTCACGTCTCCACTCTTCCAGACCTCGATATGCGGTTTTTCCGGCCTTCCGCAGACCGGACATCGGTAGACCCGAAAAATATCATCCCAGCGCCAGACCATGCGGACTGCGTTTTTCTGTTTCAAGTCCCATCGCCTCCCTCATTGCTTCAACCAGCCTCTTTTCAAGTTTGTCCTGGTCGATCTTCACTTCCATCGTTACGCCCTCCTGCTCTACCCACACGCCGTCCGTGCGCTTCGTAAATCCTGCTGGTGCAAAATTTCTGGCGTGCTCTAGCTCCGGCGTATGCCTGCACTGTGGATAGCTGCATTTCTCGCAAGCCTTTCTGTCGCAGAGGAACAGGATATTCCGCTCTTTCGCCCGCGATACGCCGTTCGGCAGAAGAACGGCTGGCTGCCCGATCTCCGCCGCAATCTGCTCCTGAAGCTTTTTCCGATCGCCGTCACGCAGTGCGACTGTGCATTCCAGCAAAATCATTTTCTATTTTTTCTCCACGTCTTCCGGCGGACGGCTGAACGAGAATTCCTTGCGGTTCCCAACAAACTTGGGCTCCGTCCACCTAATCCCAGCGATTTTCATGCCGCATTGCGGGCATTTTTGTGGTCTGACTATTCGTTCTTCGAGTCCAAAGTCAAGGGTGTCTTCTGCGCCAAACGGAAAGATGTGCCGTCTTGCATCGTCGCTCACGCTGAATTCGTCGAAGACATAGTTGCATACCGGGCAAACGGGGCACGAGTCCAAGACTCCCTCGCTCTTGCTTCCTCGTTTTTTGATATTTTCTTCTGTTCTTCTCTGATTTTCTTCCGCCGCGTCGTTTTCCCGGATCTTCTGGTAGTATTCCAGCAGCTTCTCCCCGGCATTTTTGAGCAGCACGGTATAGCAGTCCGGCACATCCTCCGGGAACCATCCTGCGATGGGGCCGCCGTTCAGCAGGCACTTGTCGCAGTCGTCCGCCCTGCACGCCCCTATTGCCTGCATGATCTCCGCAAAGCTCATGTCCTTTTTGCCAAGCCGCAGCGCTTCCCGGCGCTTGTCTTTCTTGCTCATTCCTGCGCCGCCTCCATTTCCTTGCGCTCCTGCATAAATGCGTGCAAGTAAAGCTGCAGCAAGCCCTGTGCAGTATTTACATACTTGGTCAGCTCTTTTTTGCTGATCAGCAGCCTTCCTGTCGTGATGATCCGCATGTCCGGTGTGCCAATCACCTGTATGCACGCCGGGTCTTCGGTCTTCTGGCCGTCTGGTGTCATCTCAAAAAGCGGCGGTACAAGCTGATCCATCGTGATCCTCGGCGGGTATTTTTCATCCCGAAATTCAACCTCCCACTTGTCGTCTTCCATTTTCGCCTGAAACGCCCCGAGCTCTCCGTAAAAAAGCTCCATGATTTTCCCCATTTTTGATACTCCTTTCACACTTCCACGCACTCATCGGCGCGGATATTGATGCGTTTGCCGCCGGACTGGATCACATAGCCGTACCGCTTTGTGCTTGTTGGCGGGCGGTATTTTTCTGCCGGGTAAGTCTGCCCGACGGCCGGACGCAGCTCCGGATAGATCTCGATCTGCTTTGTGATGCGAATATTTACCTTTCTGTGCGGCAGGCGCAGTTCGCCGTTTTCTGTGCACAGATGCTCCTCCCGCCGCATGTGTCCCGCGGCCCGTGTTTCCTTGAAATTTGCATTTCTGCATTTCGGTGAGCAGCACGGCTTGTATTTATCGTACTGCCGCAGATAGCTTGGCGTTCTGTAAAACTCCTTCCCGCACTGCGGGCAGATCAGCTTGACTAATTCCTGCTTCATGATGTTCATCCTTTCGTCTGGGGGCCGGTATTCCGGCCCCCGTAGGCAGGACGGGCTTTCACCGTCTGCGCACCGGCGCGCCGCGCTCGCTTGTCAAACGCTGCGCATTTCCGGTCGAGCCGCCCTTGACTGCCGTCAGGCGGCTTATAAAGAAGGAGGCAAGCGATGCACGGAGGCTATGCGAGACCCCCGTGTGGGGTAACGTTGACGGGTTCCGTTCGCGCGCACGTTCCACACGCGCTTTTTTATCCCCGGCGCACGAACTTGAGGGAGCTTGCCGTGCGCCGGGTGCAAAGCCGGGGTGATCCTCCCGCAGCCGTCTCAAGGCAAAGCGGCTGCGGCATATGTCCAAAAAATAAGGTTCCCCGGCTGATTGCCTATTCCTTGGTGCTGATATCCTTGTGCAGCAGGCCGTCCTCGCTCTTTTTGAACGGCAGCGCCTTGCGCCGCGCCTGCTCCTCCGGATTCCAGCCGCGGGAGCTTTATGCACGGCAGCAGATGCCG
>OQVS01001022.1_pt1 | contig 19347 bp, 20 predicted proteins | sample 1691601 | NCBI WGS metagenome assembly OQVS01 (sample SAMN03418268, study PRJEB22391) | human gut metagenome | biome: human-gut; feature: organic feature; material: feces | host: Homo sapiens | place: Tanzania | collected 2013-01
AAAACAATTGTAGGAAAAGGAGAAAATCATTATGTCCAGCAAGAACAGCAACAAGCTCAACATTCCCGAGGCCAAGGCCGCTATGAACAAGTTCAAGATGGAAGCCGCCAGCGAGGACGATGTACCCAGCACCTATTAAGACTTTTACACAGACGAATTAAGGCCCACTACTTACTGCAACAAGAAACGGCCGGACGTCAATGCTTAGCAAATGATGTCCGGCCGTTTCTGTTACTGCTGATGACGGCAGTCTCCGCGTCCGCTGCGGAAGTCACATTTTCTGACGTGTCAGCCGACCCGCTGTGGCTTGAAAGCATTCAGTATGGTATGTGCCTCGCGCCCTTCCTGCGCTGTTTGAATGGGAGAACGAGGGGCGGACCCTACGGCAAACCTGTAATCTCAGATGCATCTTTCAGCCGATTAAAGCAGTTCAATGACAGCTGCGACATATTGGTCTCCTCCGGCTTTTATTTGTTTTCGGTGGGGGCTTGCGCAGAAGAGACTTCTGCCTTTTTGCTCTCCTCCTCGAGATGCTTTTCGAGTGCTGACTGCCGGGCGAGAATGGCATTTACCTTGTCGTAGAGGTCTTCGATCATGATCTCCGTTTTGAGGTTGACCTTGTAATCGTTCTCTGCGCGGCGGCGGTCCTTTTCTTCCTGCCGGTTCTGGCTCATCATGATGAGCGGCGCCTGAATGGCCGCCACGCAGGAGAGCACGAGGTTCAGCAGAATGAAAGGATAGGGGTCGAAGGCCTTTGCCGCGAGCAGCGTGTTGACGAGCATCCAGAGAATCAGCACGTCGGTGAAGGCAAAGATGAACGCCCAGCTGCCTGCGAATTTCGCGATGGCGTCCGCCGCGCGCTGACCGATGGTGTATTTTTCCTTTTCGCCTGCGAGATTTTCGGAAATTTTGCTGTCCGCCAGCAGGTTCAGTACCTCTTCGTCCGTCATGTCGTGGCGGATGTCCTTGAGGACTTCTCTCAAAAGCTTTCTGTTTTCTTTCATATTATCATCCTTTTCTATCTGACCGGCGCATGATCGCGCCGGTTTTATGCTTCATTTTTCGGTGTGCGCAGGAAAAAGTCCGGCCCCTTGCTCTCAAACAAAATGAGCGATACGCCGAGCAGCAGGTCTGCGTGCAGAGACGGATCCTCCAGCGGAATGAGAAAATCCTCCTGCAAGCGCCGGATGCGGTAGAGCACGGTGTTGCGGTGGGTGTAGAGCGCGTTGCTGGTTTTGATGAGCGAGTGGCAGCAGGTGAGGTAATGGTAGAGCGTTTCGCAGTACTGCGTGCCTTTTTCGCGGTCGTGAACGGCAAGGCGGCGAAGCTCTGGCGAAACAAGGTCACCCCGGCCCTCCAGATTTTTCAGCAGCAGCGGCGTGCGCAGCTGCTGCGCCGAGCAGACGGCTTCACCGTGGAAGCGCGCATCTTTCATCAGCTCCAGTGCCTCGCGCGCCGTGCGGTAGAGCTGCGGGAGGGTGAAAAGGTCGTCGATCGGCGCGGAGATGAGGATCTTGAGCTGAAATTCCTCCGCAAGCTCGGAAAAAATGTCGCCGTCCCCCTCGCGGTGCAGGAAGAGGAAAACATCGCCCTTATATAAAAAGGGGTGGCTGTCGGGAATCTGTGCTTCCAGTTCCTCCTTTAAGTGTCGCTTTCCCATGTAAGCGCTGTGGTAGGTCTCAAGGTCGATGAGGGCGAAGGCGCGCGGGTGAAAGTCCGCAAGATAGGTGCCGGAGGCCTGAAGCTGAAAATGCGCGGCGGAGGAAAATCCGCCGTCCAGCAGGTGCATGAGAATGTCCTCCGCCGTTTCAAAGAGCTTGTCCTGGTGGCTTGCCTCCACAAACATCTGCTTGGAGAGAATGTGCTCCACCAGCTCCCAGGTCTGCGGCGGGATCTTTTCCAGGTGCCCGTCCGTATCTACGCAGATGAGGCAGCCAAGGCGCACGCCTGCGCTGACGAGCGGCGCAAAACGCCGCCGGTAGGGGCTATCCGCCAGCTGGACATAGTCCGCCCAACCGGCTGTGAGCATCGCATTTTCGCTGATGATCGCGCCGGTCTCATAGGAGATCTCGCCGCGGCGCACGGCGGTTTCAAAGAGCGCATCGGAAAAGCCGAGCGGCAGATAGTGTGCCGCGACGTGGAAGGTGTCGTCCAGCACCAGAAGCGGGCAGCCCAGAAGTTCGCCCGTGCTGACGGTGAGCTTTCCGAGATCGTCCTGCGCAAAGAACTGTTCAAGCAGCGTTTCGGCGCTGCACATTTCCCATGTTGCTTCGCTCATGCGGTATATTCCTCCAATCTTGTGCTTTTCGCACAATAGATTTCTTTTTTATTGTACCGGCAGTTTCTTGTTTTTGCAAGAGGAAAGGATAAACTATACAGCAGAACGAGAAAAGAAGGACGGAAAAAGAAAGAAGATGCATCGGTGCATGGAATACCGTGCGCAGAATGAATGCATCTGCTGCCGCGGTTTTGACCGCCGCAAGTGTCTGGCGCTTGTGCGATCGGAACACGCCGCCGCGCTTCCCACATCATTCTAATTTGTCAGTTCATTTCGAATGGAGGAATTGATTATGGTACCCAGCATCTATGGTGAAAATATGTTTGATGACTTCTTTGAGAACGGTTTCTTCGGTGGTCACAGCCCGCTGTTCGGCAAGCACGCAAGAAACCTCATGAAGACCGATATCCGCGAGACGGACGACGCCAAGGCTTACCGCTTTGCGGTGGAGCTGCCCGGCTTTGAAAAGGACGAGATCCATGTAGACGTGCAGGACGGTTACCTGACCGTCAGCGCGGAGAAGGGCCTCGACAAGGACGAGGAGGACAAGAAGGGCCGCGTTCTGCGTCAGGAGCGTTACTCCGGCGCATGCTCCCGCAGCTTCTACGTCGGCGACGTGAAGCCCGAGGATGTGAAGGCCAAGTACGAGTCCGGCGTGCTGACCGTGCTTATCCCGAAGGAGGAGCCGAAGAAGCTCACCTCCGGCAGTAAGATCGCCATCGAGTAAGTCAATAGAAAAGGCGGCCTGCCTTCCACAACAGGAAAGGCAGACCGCCTTTTCCTTTCGCGGAGAGGATGTGGCAGTATGGTGAAAACACTGTTTCAGACGTCTACATGGAACGCGTTGGAGGCTGGCAGCTTCGATGGGGCTGTCAGTGTGCGGGAACTTCTGCGCTGTGCCGATACCGGGGTCGGCATCGGCACAGCATTGGACGGTGTGATAACTTTTGAAAACGGCGCAGCCTACAAGACAGCGCCGGACGGCAAGGTCACCGTTATGAGGCCGGAGGACGGCATGGCGTTTGCCGCAGCCATGGTGTTTGACGAAAACGCCCCGGAGATAGCGCTGAACGGCATCGATGATCTTACCTCGCTCAAGCAGATGCTTGCGCCGTTTGTGCAGGGAAATCCCAATCTCTTTTATATGATCAAGGCCGGCGGCGTTTTCAAGAGCATACATACGCAAAGTTGGAACAGCTGCCGGAAGCCCTACCCGGTGCTTTCTGAGGCGGCGAAAAGCTGGAACGAATTTCACTTTGAAAACACCCGCGGTAATGTGATCGCCGTCTGGTGCCCACGGTATGTGGGCGGCATTTGCATGCCGGATTGGCATTTTCATTATCTGAGCAGCGACAAAACGCAGGGCGGGCATGTCCTCGACCTATCGGCGGAGCGGCTGCATCTGAAGATCAACCGGATCGGGCGCTTTGACCTGCTGCTGCCGCAGACGACGGAGTTTGCGCGCTGTGAGCTGCGCGAGGGGAAAAGCGCCGCAGCTTGCATACGCTTTTGAAAAGTGCGCGAGCGGATATCGCGTGCAGTAAAAAGCCGCACAGCAAACAAATGATCCTGAAAGGGGCAAAAAGGATCGCACGATGAAAACGGTATTGTTGATCGGACTTGGCCGCTTTGGGCGGCGATCCGCTACACCGCCAACCATATCTTCGGCTACATTGAGCTGGAAGAGCAGCACGCCATCATCGAGGTCGCCGTGCCGGAGGACTGGCGCGGGCACAGCATCGGCGAGCTGGACATCCGCAGGAAATACGGCGTCAATATCCTCGGCGTGAAGCGGAACGGCAAAACCGATGTAAACATCACGCCGGAAACCATGTTGGACGGAGATCTGACGTTGCTGGTGATGGGAGAAAATCAAAAGCTGAAAAAGCACTTCCATCTGTGAGAAGAAGGCTGCTTTTCCCAATAAAAAAGAGTGGTTACTATCTGAGATAGTAACCACTCTTTTTTTCTGGGCTGACAAGTTTGAAAAGCGCTTCCAACACAATGCTTGATTAAATAGCTCGATAGGAGGTATGCCTTATTGGGCTTGAGTGTCCTTTCGAATCAGTTCAAAGAGAGTCATCAAACCCTCGCACATAACAGGATCCAGCACAGGAAGACCCGTTTCACGTTCCAGGGCTGGCGCGATTTGGATGCTGGACATCCCGGTGCAGCTTAGAGCGATGACGTCTGCGCCGATCTTCTTCTGCCGCTGCGCCTGTTCCACAGTGGCGGAATATAAAGGAACGGCATACAGGTTCCGTAGCCGCCTCCGCCGGGGCTTCCGATCAACAGTGCAGCGTGGCCGAACGCGTCCAGTGCGTTTGCTCCGGTGACAAATAGATTGCCAGGCCCCATTGTTTGCAGGGTGTGCTCCAGACAGGAATCAACATTTTGAATTTCACCATGCTCATAAAGCAGGAAGTGGGCTCCCTGACTCTCCGCTTTGGATCGCTTCATTCCGTTTTTTGAGATCCGGCCGCAGATACGCATAGGTGTGCCGGATAGCATCGTGGTCAGACAGCGGATGTCGTCCACAAGCGACGTCCAGCCGTCATAACGCGGTCCGGTTGTGCGCATGCCTGTTGCGATTAGAACGTTATCAGCCGGAAGCAACAGTTCCTTGCCGCTCGCATCGGTGATCCTGACGCCATTGTCCTCAATAGACACGACCTTGGCGCTGCAATAGGCCTTCACCGACTCATCCAGCTTGGCAAGCAGATGCTTCCAGTGGATGTACGGCGCATCGGGCGCAAGAGTATCACGCATTTCTATTTGTCCGTGATCTTTAAGCAGAACTTTGACCAGACATTTTCCGAATATCTTCTCGCCTACCGGCTCGAACGCGGGAAGGAACTGCTTGTCAGCACTGGAATCTCTGTCGGTGAGATCGCTTTTCAGGTCGGCTTTAACAGCAACAGTTATTTCTGCACAGCATTTAAGAAGAGGGAAGGGCTATCGCCCAAACGCTATCGCGAGCAGCATGCACCGTCTAACTTCTGTAAGAAATCTGTAGATGAATAAGTCCTTAAGATTAAAAAAGTGTTGTTGCAGCAGCGCCGCAAGAACGATTAGATGGCCTACCGTCGGCAGCGCAGTCCCATTCTGCCACTTGTAAATGGCTTGCGGGGAATTGAAACCGAACACAGTTTGCAGATCGTGTACGGTAAGACCTGCCGCCTTGCGCAGCCGAACGATGTTTGCACCGGTGCACGCTAAATTGATCGTCGGAAAACCCGCCTCAGGCACCTCCTTTCTCTGAATGGTTGGCGCCCGTGGACACAAAAAGCCGCTTGTCTGAATCAAGACAAGCGGCTTCAATCGTTCAGGGAAGGAGTCCCCGGCAGATTTCTCCACCAGAATAGCAGATACACATTGTTTGGTCCGAGTAGTGCAGCTCGAATGCACGGTCTCCTGGCCCCAAGAACTGTTGCAACATTTTTCTGAATTTTTAGCCGCTCTTAGAGGTTTTTCTCGATTTTAATTCCTTTCTCAACATCTTGTGACCTGAGTTTTCCATGTGTTCTACACCTGCCTGTGGCGTTTTATGTGGTCAAAGGCAACGTCTGGCCGGAACTGCTCCGGTGAGGGCTTTGTAGTGTCCTTGATGCCCAAATCCTTCGCCCGATGAAATAACAGAAAACCCACGCCGGGGTCGCCCCACGACGCGGGATGCAATCATCAAGGAGGAAGACTGCCACTGCCGACCTGCGAAATCGCATTTTGCAAGACAGAATCATACTGCTGTTGTGACAACTAAGACCATGTATTTTTATTCTTGCTTTTTCCGGCGGTATCCTGTAAAATGACATCATCAAGGGGAGAGGAGAGCAGGCATTTTTGAAAGAGCGCTTCCATTGATCAAATTGGAACGCCGTTTGCTCGAAAAACCCTGTAGACCAACTATGAAAAGGAGGGTATTTCAGTATGTACAAGGTAGATCTCAACAGCGACCTCGGCGAGAGCTTCGGCGCGTATACCATCGGGCTCGACAACGAGGTCATCGCGCATGTTTCCTCTGTCAATGTGGCCTGTGGCTATCACGCAGGAGATCCGTTGGTGATGGAAAAGACCGTTGCCGCAGCCAAGGCGGCAGGCGTCGCCGTCGGCGCACACCCGGGCTTCCCCGATCTGATGGGCTTTGGCCGCAGGAACATGGTCGTCTCGCCCAAGGAGGTCAAGGCATATGTCAAGTATCAGCTCGGCGCGCTGATGGCCTTCGCTGCGGCAGAGGGTATCAGGCTCCAGCACTGCAAGCCCCACGGCGCTCTCTACAACATGGCTGGTAAAGACATGGATCTGGCGCTTGCCATCGCCGAGGCGATTGCCGAGGTAGACAAGAACATTATCCTGCTTGGCCTTGCCAACAGCAAGATGATTGATGCAGGTAAGCAGCTGGGCTTGCGCGTCGCAAACGAAGTCTTTGCCGACCGCGCCTATCAGGCCGACGGCTCGCTTGTGCCGCGCAAGTTGCCCGGCGCCGTCATCCACGATAAGGACGAGGCCATCGCGCGCACCGTCCGCATGGTCACCGAGGGCAAGGTCACAGCCATCACCGGCGAGGAGGTCGAAATCGCGGCACACTCCATCTGTGTCCACGGTGACAATCCTTCGGCCGTCGAATTCGTCAAAAATATCCGCGCGCAGCTCACCGCCCGCGGCGTGGAGATCGCCCCCATCCGCGAGATCGTATAAAAAGCATCGTTTCCAGCTGTTCCGTTCCGCAAAGACCAACACCCCAAATCTGCCGCACTGCGGCAATATTTCAGGAGGATGATCATGAGTAACGAAACCACCCAGAAGCGCTCACTGTCCGTCAGCCTTGGCGCGGCCTTTCTGATGGCGACATCCGCCATCGGTCCCGGCTTTCTGACCCAGACCTCGCAATTCACTGCAAAGTATCTCTCTTCTTTCGCTTTCGTCATCGTCTGCGTCATCATCATGGATATGATCGCGCAGACCAATGTATGGTCCATCGTCGGCGTTTCCGGCCTGCGCGGTCAGGAGATTGCCAATAAGGTCCTTCCCGGTCTCGGGTATCTTCTTGTCGTGCTTGTTGTGCTTGGCGGTCTTGCGTTCAATATCGGCAATGTCGGCGGCGTGTCACTCGGCTTCAATGCCATGATCGGCATTCCCGAAAAGGCCGGCGTCATCATCGGCGGCGTGCTTGCCATCTGCATTTTCCTTTCCAAGAAGGCAAACGACATCGTCGGCAAGGTCGCCCAGATCCTCGGCGGCATCATTATCGTCGTCATGCTGGTCGTGGCTTTTATGGCCAAGCCCCCCGTCGGCGATGCGGTCGTCCATATCTTTACCCCTGAGAATCCCAAGGAACTCATTCCCGTCATGGTCACGCTGCTCGGCGGCTCCTGCGGCGGTTACATCACCTTCTCCGGCGCACACAAGCTGCTCGATGCGGGGTGGGGCGGCAAGCCGGAGGAAGTCAAGCACTTCCGCAAGTCCGTCATGACCGGCATCTGTGTCTCGGGCAGCGTTCGTATCCTGCTGTTCCTGTGCGTGCTCGGTGTCTGCACGGCCGGTACGGTCGTTGTGGCTGAAAATGTCGCGGCTGTCACTGGCGCTGCCAACCCCGCAGCCGAGGCTTTCCGCCTTGCTGCCGGCGACATCGGCTACCGTCTCTTCGGTCTCGCGCTGTTCTCCGCCGGTATCACCTCCGTCATCGGTGCGGCCTACACCTCCGTCTCCTTCCTCAAGACCGTTCACCCCTTCATCGCCAAGAACGACAAGTGGTTCATCGTCGGTTTCATCGCTTTCTCCACGCTTGTTATGGCGATCCTCGGCGGCGCGAAGCGCATGGTCATCCTGGCCGGTGCGCTCAACGGTCTGATCCTGCCGATCTCCCTGTGCTGTATGCTGCTCGGCTGCCACAAGAAGTCCATTGTCGGCGAGTACAAGCACCCCGTGTGGCTGCAGGTCCTTGGCTGGTGCGTGGTCGGTGTCGCAGGCTACCTTGCCGTCACGGCGCTGCCCAACCTTGCCAAGCTCTTCGCGTAACGAACCTGCACCATTCCGCGAGCCGGTCTGTCCCACAGGCCGGCTCCGCCTGAAAGGAGAACGATATGTCCGACATCAGATTCCTGCTCAGCGGTGACTCAGCCGTAACCGTGGAATTCGGCAACGAGATCAGTGAGCACATCAACGCACAGATTCGCGCGTTCAGCATCGCGCTCACCGAGAGCAAACTCCCCGGGATCGTGGAGCTCGTGCCGACCTACCGCTCGCTGATGGTTCACTACGACCCTGAGGTCATCCCCTACGGTGCGCTTGTCAAAAAACTCAAGGGCCTGCTCAATCAGCTTGACCACATCCGGATTCCGCCAAGCGATGTGTTGGAGATCCCCGTGCTCTACGGCGGGGAGGAAATGGGCCCCGACCTTGGCTTTGTTGCCGAGCACAATCACAAAACGCCTGAGGAGGTCATCCGGATTCACACCTCCACGGAATATCTCATCTATATGCTGGGCTTTACCCCCGGTTTCACCTATCTTGGCGGTATGAGCGAGGAAATTGCCGCGCCGCGCCTTGCCCAACCTCGTGTCAGGATTCCCGCCGGCAGCGTCGGCATCGCCGGCAGCCAGACGGGCGTATATCCCATCGACTCCCCGGGCGGCTGGCAGCTTATCGGCCGCACGCCCGTGCGCATGTACGACCCTGACCGCGCCGTTCCCATCCTGCCCAAGGCAGGCCAGTACATCAAGTTCTACGCCATCGATCAGGCAGAATTTGACCGTATCGCCGCGCTGGAGGCCTCCAGCGGCTATACGGTCCACACCTACCCGAGAAAGGAGGCGGAGCAGGCATGAGCATCACCATTCTCAACCCTGGCATGCTCACCAGCGTACAGGATCTCGGCCGCATCGGCTACCAGCAGTACGGCGTGTCCGTCTCCGGCGTGATGGATCCGCGCAGCGCGTCTATCGCCAACATCCTCGTCGACAACGATGAGGGCGAGGCTGTGCTCGAATGCACGATGATGGGGCCCCACCTCCGCTTTGATGCGCCCAACATCATCGCCATCACCGGCGGAGACCTCGGCGCAACGCTCGACGGTCAGAGCATCGACACCTACCGCGCCGTTCCCGTGAACGCGGGTCAGACGCTGCGCTTCACCATGCTGCGCACCGGCTGCCGCGCTTTCGTGGCGTTCGCGGGCGGACTCGATATCCCCGTGGTCATGGGCAGCCGCTCAACGGACATGAAAGCGAAGATCGGCGGCTATCAGGGCCGCAAGCTGCAAAAGGACGACGTCATCGCCTTCCGCGCGCCCAAGACCGACCTCAAGAACCTCGGCGTGCGCCACATTTCGCCTGAGTTCGTGCCGCGCGCAGAGTATAAACTGCGTGTCGTGTTCGGCCCGCAGGACGATGCCTTCACCGAGCTTGGCGCTATGACCTTTCTCAGCAGTGTTTACACCCTTACACCGGAGTTCGACCGCATGGGCTGCCGCCTTGACGGCGAGCTGATCGAACACATCAAGGACGGCAACATCATCTCCGACGGCATTGCCTTCGGCGCGATTCAGGTGCCCTCTGCGGGCAAGCCGATCATCATGCTGGCCGACCGCCAGACCACCGGCGGCTACACGAAGATCGCAAACGTCATCTCCGCAGACTTCCGCATCCTCGCCCAACTCAAAGCGGGCGACAGGGTGCGCTTTGAAAAGGTGTCCATCACCGCCGCACAGGAGGCGCTGCTTGCCCAGCGCGCTGCGCTGCGCTGCCTGCGCGGCGCCATGAATCGTTGACGCAGCCCTAAAACGCAAAAAATAATAGTAATAGGAGGAACGACACATGGCCTTTGATATTACCCCTTATATCGATAAGAAGCCGAGCGAGGTTCGCAAGCTTATCCGCGAGGGTGTCATCGACTTCCCAACCGCCGGTATGTGTCGCGGCTACGCACAGGCCAACCTTATCATCCTTCCGCCGGAATACGCGGGAGATTTTGAGGAATTTGCCAAGCGCAACCCCTTCCCCTGCCCGATCCTTGAGATCATCCGGGGTACGCCCGAGACGCACGATATGGGCGAGGGCGGCAATATCTGCACCGACATTCCCAAGTATCGCATCTACCGCGATGGCAAGTGGGATGGCAAGGAGCTGACCGATGTGAGCGACTACTGGAAAGAGGGCTATGTCGGCTTCCTGATCGGCTGTTCATTCTCGTTCGAGGAAACGCTCATGCGCGAGGGTATCGAGATCCGTCACATCGCGCAAGGACGCAATGTACCGATGTTCAAGACCAATATCATGACCGAGCCGGCCGGTCCGTTCTGCGGCCCCATGGTCTGCTCTATGCGCCCCATGACGCCGGAAAACGCCAAAAAGGCGTATGACATCACCGTCAAAATGCCGAATGTCCACGGCGCGCCCGTCCACATGGGCGATGCCGCCGAGGTCGGCGTTGCCGATGTGATGAAGCCTGACTACGGCGAGGCGGTTGATTTCTACGAGGGTGAGATTCCCGTGTTCTGGCCCTGCGGCGTGACGCCGCAGGCGGCGGTCGAAAATGCGAAGCCGCCCATTGCTATCACCCATGCCCCGGGCCACATGTTCATCACGGATATCATCAATTCCGAACTGAACGACTATCTGGAAGCTAAAAAGAATCGCTGAATTCTCTCTTTTCCGATCAACGCGGTGTCGGATCTTGGCATCATACTTCTTCGCTTTTCGGTCGTTGTCGTTGCCGCGCAGCGGGTCGGGAGAGTGACCCGGAAGCTCTCTCCCGAGGTTCTCTTTGCGCTGCCAAACGGCTTCCGCGCCGCTGCGGTCTACACAATGTAAGGGAAAACGTTGCCTGTATTCAGGACTTTGGCAGACAAAAAGGAGGATGGAGCTATGAGTTCAATGATCATCAAATCCAGAGAAGCAAACGATTTGAAGCTGACCGCATACCATGGGCATTTTGCGACCCGCCACTCTCACAACAGCCATTACCTCGACATCACCCGCATGAAGCACGAATGTGCAATGGCCAATATCGCTGCCGCCTCTCTTGCCAATCACTATGTCTATGAAAAGGAGATCGATACGGTCGTCTGCCTGGACGGCAGCGAGGTCATCGGTACGTTTCTCGCCCGCCAACTCTCTCAGAAGAATCTCTTTTCCCTGAGCAGCGAAAAAAATATCTGCGTCGTCGCACCGGAGCACGATTCCAACGGACTTCTGATCTTCCGGGATAATCTTCGCCCCATGGTGTCTGAAAAGAATGTCCTGCTGCTGATCTCCACGGTGAATTCGGGAAAGACCGCGGCTCGCGCGCTCGAGTGCATCGAGTATTACGGAGGCACCACGCAGGGGGTCGCAGCTGTCTTCAGCGCCTTGAAGCAGGTGGGCGACATTCCAGTGATCAGCCTGTTTTCCCCGGAGGATATCCCTGGATATGTGACCAGCCTTGTCAAGGATTGTCCCATGTGCAAGGCAGGGCAGAAAATTGACGCGCTGTCCAATAGCTACGGTTTTTCTCCCCTGACCTGATGCCTGCGGCAGCAGCTTGCTTCTTCCTGCCGCAAGAAGCATAACCATCAGTCAACTGGTAGTTTTCAGCTGTCGAAAAAATGGCTTTACCACTTTTTCGAGTCAGGATGCCCGCAGACCGATCCTCAATTTCTTGCGAAAAGGTCGGGCTGACCTGCGCGAGAAGTTTCGCTTCCACCGCACAGAAAACGAATTGCCCCACAGGGGCAAGAGAAGCCTCTTCGGGGTGTGTCGGTGGAAATGACAGATTTAGAATTGATGCAGATCAGCGTCCCCTTCCACGTGGAAGGGTCACCCCACGGTGTGGGATGCCATAATCAAAGATTACCGACAGCCGCAGGCCATCGCATCGAATGGCCTGCGGCTGTTCCCACGCTGACAAAGAAATCTCATAAAGTTTCGAAAACAGGAGGTTTTATGAAAAGGATCATCCGCTTTCCGCTTTGCACATTCGCCGCCATTAGGACATTGGTTTAATATTATAGTCCGCATTAGCATGGAAAGCTATCGACGATTTTAGAAAAGCAAGCCGAGGCGAATGCCTCGGCTTGCTCATTAACTTGTGGATAGTATACCACCGTTTCCCTTGTTTTCACATCAAAGAAAAAAGTGACAATAAAAAGTGACGATAAAATCTGTACTGCAAAAAGAAAAAGTGAAAGAAAAAATAGAAAAAATTGCAAAAACAGTCTATTCTGCGATAGAACAGACTGTTTTGCTGATCTGAGTGACTGGAGTCAAACCAGCCTGACCTTGCTCCCAAACCGGGTGCGATACCAACTTCGCTATACCCGAATATAGTCTATCATTATAGCAGGTTAGAATGAGCCTGCCAAGTCCTGTGTGCAGCTTTTGGCATTTTATGGAATCGTGCGTTCGAATATACCATTGCGTGCGCTTCACCTGAATTGGAGCTGCTGCGTTAGAGGTGGCGCTTTCTGCTAACGGGAAGATGCCTGCGGCCTAAAAAGTTGGTACCTCAGAGAAGGATCTGTTACAGAATTTGCACGAATTCAATTTTCTCTTTATTAGGCCCTTGAATGGTAAAATACTTCTCTCCGTTTGCCCAGAACGGCATAGAACAGACATGATCGTCCAGCAGGACATAGCCTTCGGCCTTGATGGCATCAAAAACGGACTCGATATCCGTTACATCGATTGCGATGTGATCGACTGCACCGGGGACGCCGGCACACTGGGAGCTCTCGTAGATCTCAAGAAGCAGACCTTTGAGACGCAGGAAGATAAGGCGTTCGCCGTCATCAAAGGTCATCGAAAATGCTTCGGTGAACCCGAGTCCCTGATAAAAGGAAACGGTTTCATCGTAGCAGGCTGTGGGAAGACCGAGATGAGTTGTGCCGACTGCGTAGTTAGAAATGTTCATAATAATCTCCTTATAAATGAAATGAGAGGTGGCATGTAGAAGAATAACACATGCCCGTGATGTTGTCAATAAAGATAACTATGAATATCTTAAAAAGCGAATATATTACTATGCGGACAAGCGGAACACTACTGCGATAATTGATTTGGAAGTATGATGGAATGAAATAAAAATGAATTGAGTCGAGAAATATATTGATATATAGCGAAAAAATAAGCAAATTACACAAAATAACGGCATGTTTTTCTATGCGGAGAAAACCGAAATGAATTGACATGAAAAGATAATTATAGTATTATCAATACACCTAAGATAATTATCTTTACAAATGGCAACAATTTGACGAAAAATGTTAGGAGGAGATCAAATGGACTATACCCAGATCAAGGTTAATGTTGATGAACGAGTAGGCGTTATCACGTTAAGCCACAATCCACCCCGAAACAGCTTTACAAAGCGTATGCTGGTGGAAGTCCTCGATGCACTCGATGAGTTTGAAAAGAACGACATTGTTCGATGCGTCATGCTGAATAGCGAAGGACCGAATTTTTCGATGGGTGCCGATTTCGACGACATCGATGAGGAATGGAGCGGCGAAGGTGAGATTAAGGAAACGTTTTCCGAACTCGGCGGGAAACTCGTCGCGCGTGTTGATTTCTATCCCAAACCCACGCTGGTGGCAGCTCGCGGCGTTTGCTTCGGTGGAAGTGCAGCGGTGTTCAGCGCATTTGATATTCGAATTGCCGGTGAAAGCTTCCAAATGCATGATGGAGACATCTACTACGGCACTGTTGGTTCGTGGGGCATGGCGAGCCTTCGCCTGCCGGTTTGGATTGGCCGCAACCGTATGATGGACTACATGTTCCTGAACGAGAACTTTACCGGGCGGCAGCTTTTTGATATGGGCATGGTCAGCAAAGTGGTCTCCGATGAGACCGTGGATGAGGTTGGCCTGAAGTTCGCAAAGAAAATGTCCAAGGCTGCGCCGATTGCAGCTCGCGCATTTAAAGAGTGTGTTCGCCGTGCCACCCTTCCCAATTATGAAGAACTGCGCAAGGAAGAAGAAGCAGTGGCAGAAATGATTTATCAGACGGAAGACTGCAAGCGTGGACTGACCTCCTTGACCGAGAACGAGAACGGGCCTATGTGTGAGTTCCTCGGGCGGTAAAAGCGTCTGTTCAGATAAAAATTAACCGCAATCGAATACCCAGATTATAAAAATCAAAGGAGAAAAGAAAATGGTTAATTCCTCGACAATGACCCTGATCGTAATTGTTATGGCGCTTTATTTTGTTGGCATGATTGCGATTAGCTGGATGGGAAGAAAATACGGCAAGAATTTTGACGATTTTATCAGCGCCGGCAGAAATTGTACAACGCTGATGATCATTGGCTCCGCTGTCGGTTCACACATTGGTAACGGTTATGTCGTCGGCGGCGCGGCAAGCGGCGCAGCGGTCGGCCTGAGCGGCGCGTGGTACGGCATCGGCTGCGCTCTCAGCTATTTGGCAGTTGCACTGGTTTTGAATCACCGTGTTTATAAGTGCGGCTATATTTCACTTCCTGAAATTCTGAATGCGCGTTATGGTGAGAAGATGACCTCTGTTATCTTCAGCGTAACGACGGCACTTTCCTACATTGCAAATATCGCCGCTCAGCTGATGGCGGGCAAAGCGCTGTTTGAGGCGCTTGGCTTCAATGGTACGCTGGGCGTATGGGTGATCGCTGTTGTCGTCATGGCGTACTCTTGTATCTCCGGCCTTTGGGGGGCGTGCGCGACATCTGTTGTGCAGGTCGCTATCATCATCGTCAGCCTTCTTGCCACGTTCTTTATCGTTCTGGGCAGAGGCGCACTTGGCCTTGTCACTGAGGCCGTCGCAAACGGACTTGCCCCTGCAAGCTATTTTGATATGGGTGCCGACGGTTTCGCTGCTATCCTGATCACGATTGTCCCGATTTCGCTTGCAGCGCTTTGCGAGCAGTGCACGGTACAGCGCATTACTTCTGCAAAGTCCGAGAAGACATCGTTCCGTGCGTTGATCCTCTCTGTCGTTATTATGATCCCTTGCGCGCTGATGCCTGCATTTATCGGCATGTATGGTTATGTGCTCTTTGGCGACACCACGAATAGCGTCTTCTTTAAGGTGGCGCTCGATGTGCTGCCCGGTTTCTTTGCCGCGCTTCTGATTGCGGCTGTTGTTGCGGCGATTATGTCTACGATCGATACGATGTTCGTTGCGTTCTCCACGATTATCATGCACAACATTTATCGTGGGATGATCAATCCCAACGCATCGGAAGGAACGCTGAAGAAGGGCGACTTTGCCTGCCATCTGTTCCTTACGGTTGGGGCTGCCGTTATTGCACTCCAGTTTTCCAGCATTCTTGATCTGCTCTGGGCGATGTATAATTTCTGCGCAGCTTGTTGCTTTGCGCCGTTTATCGGCGGCCTGTTCTGGAAGAAGGGCACGGCCAAGGGCGCGATTGCATCTACGATCGTTGGCTTTATCTATATTGCTCTGAACATGGCTGGCATCGTTCCAAGCACCACGCTGCTGAGCATTTTCTCCTTCCTGCCTGCTGCTGTTGCATATATCATTGTCAGCCTGCTCGACAAGAATGACAAGAAGGGCAATCCGGAGATTGCCTCCGCCTAAACCACTCGGGGATTAGCTGATTGGAACTATGCTTTATCGGTCTCATGTCTTTCGGACATGAGACCGATAAAAGGGAGGAAAAAATGCAGCTTGAAAGCAAAAAAGCGATTGTAACGGGTGGAGCAAGAGGCATCGGAAGAGCAATTGTGGAGGAATTCTGCAAGGAAGGCGCAGAGGTCGTCTTTTGCGATATCAGCAGGGAGGACGGCGACAGGACTGAGCAGGATCTGCGGCAGCACGGTTATTGCGCTCATTTTGTTTACGCAGACCTTGGCGATTCAGAAGACATTTGCAATATGATCAAGCAGGCAGTATTGATCTGCGGAAGAATTGATATTCTGGTAAATAACGCCGGAGTATTGTGCGAAGATGCGTTGGCTGAGAACATTGACGAGAATGAATGGGAACGTTTGATTCGCATTGACCTGACAGCACCGTTTTTATGCAGTAAATTCGCTTTGCCATATTTGCGTCAAAGCAAGGGGTGCATTGTGAACATTGCCTCTGCAGCGGCACTGACAGCATCTCGCAATGATCCGCCGTATTGCGCGGCGAAACACGGCGTGCTGGGATTGACCAGGTCCATTGCCTATGATTATGCGCCCTACCGTGTTCGCGCAAATGCGATATGCCCCGGAACCTGTGAGACGGAAATGTGGAAGAACTATCTTGCAACGCTTTCGCCTGAAGAAGCATCAAGAAAACAGAATCACTATCTTGAGGTGCAGCCTCTGGGCATGTGTCACCCGGAAGATGTGGCATATGCAGCGGTGTTTCTCGCTTCGGATCGAGCAAGGTTTATTACCGGAATTGCGTTGCCGGTGGATGGAGGCTTTACAGCGATTTAAATGGAAATGAGGTTCTTAGAATGATTCTAACCGGAAGAGAGGCTGCGGCGATGATTGATATCAGCGCTGTGCGGACTCATCACGGATACAGCGACATTGAAGAGGTTGTGGCACTTGCAAAAAAGTACCGGTTTATCAATGTGCATGTACTTCCCTGCTGGGTAAAAGAGACGGCGGAAATGCTCAAGGGCGTAGACGGCGTCTATGTTGGTTCGCCGGTTGGCTTTCCAGCAGGAGCGGCAACCACGCTGACGAAGATTGTGGAAGCAGAGCAGCTGCTTCGCGATGGCGTGGAGGAAATGGACATTGTGATGAACATCGGTAAGTTTAAGTCCGGAGAAAGGCAGTATGTACTTAATGAGCTGCGGGAAATCATCGGTATGACAGATAAAAAAGTCAAAACAAAGGTGATTATCGAGACTCGCGCTCTGTCGGACGATGAGGTGTTGCGTGCTTGCGACCTTGTAATGGAAAGCGGAGCCGATTTTGTCAAAACGGGGACAGGGTGGATTCCCGGAACGCTGGATCTTGCGCAGGTACAGCAAATCAAGGAGCACTGCGGTAACGTAATTAAACTCAAGGTTGCCGGCGGTGTTCGGACGCGAGAAGATTTTATTGCGCTTGCTGAGATGGGCGTAGAGCGAGTGGGAATCAACGTCGCTTCTGCAATCGAAATCGTTGATGCACTGAACCGTATGCCATACGAGAGTAAAACTCTGCTTATTTCTTAATTTTATATAAAGGAGATTACCAATGAGAGAAAATGGACCGGTTATTTACCAGAAAATCGATACTCCAAAGGGACGTATTGTCAAGATTCTGCTGAATCGCCCTGATCACGGAAATCGGATCGATGGCGAGATGTGGCACGACTTTATGGAAGCGGTAGACATGGCCTCCGCGGACAGGGAAGCTCGCGTGGTTATTTTCGGCGGCGTGGGTGACGATTTCTGCTGTGGCTTTGATACGGGAGATCCGTCCGTGTCGCTTAACGCAAACGAGGATGGCGTAGTGTCCTTTGCGGACCGCCGCGAAAACACCTGGGAAGAGGTTGACACGTGGCTTAAAATTTACAATATGCGCAAGCCTACGATCTGCATGACGCAAGGAACGGTTCTTGGCGGCGGCTGGCTGATTGCGATGTCCTGTGATTGCATCTGTTCTGCAGACAACGCAGTGTTTGACAACACCGAATATGCCATGAATATGTCCTATACCCTGTATCTGCCCTGGGATGCGTGGAAGCTGCCTATGAATATCGCTAAAGAAAAGGCGTTTACAGGCTATACCATTACCGCACCCGAAGGATATCGCTTCGGCCTCTGCAACCGTTGTGTCCCGGTCGATAAACTGGAGGAGACAACGATGGATTTTGCGGAACGTATGCTCAAACTTTCGCCCTATACGCTCACGATGCATAAGGAAATGTACAAGATGGCGTATGACATGCGCGGGATCCAGCAGATTATCCCGTTCAGTAAGGAAATCTTCAATGTCTCTATGCAGCTCCCTGGAACGGCGGAGAATGAAGCACTGTGGGAGATTGCAAAGACGCAGGGCGGAGCTGCAATGGATGCAGAATTCACTCGACAGGCGCGTGCGCTTCGAGAGGAAGAGCGAAAGTTCAGAGACCCTTCTGAAATCAATTTCTAATATCTTTCGATTCCTTGCCGAAAGGTGTGCAAAGAGCTGTCAGATGATCCTACTGCCAGCTCTTTGCACATTGCTTGCGGATAAGGACAGAGGAGGTGCGAGGTGAAAAAAGCGACGGTCGGATTTCTGGCGGGTACAGGCTCGGCGGTGATTATGGGGCTGTCGTGGTATGCGACAAAGCGCATCAGTCAAATTAGCGGTGCCTTCATTATCGATGTGCTTGCAACCAGATACTTGATTAGCGGAGGAGTCCTTCTGCTGCTGTGGGTGTTTGGGAAAATCCGATTGCATTTTGAAAAGAAGGACATTGTTCCTCTTTTGGGACTCAGCCTTCTTATGCCTGTGCTCTATAACATTTTGGAGTATACGGCAATAAGCTACATCTCTACTGCGGAAATCGGGATGCTATGCTCGTTATCTACGGTTGTGGCATCTCTTATGGGTTATCTTATCCTGAAAGAGCCGGTCGGAAAGGCAGAAGCGGCGTTTATGGTCCTTGCGGTAAGCGGTGTGATCTTCACAAATGTATTTGATTTTGACGTTCATGATAGCTCTAATATTGGCCGCTTGCTTATGCTTGGTTGTGTTTTGGCGTCCTCGCTGAATAGGATTTTGTCACGGAAGCTTTCCTCCTACAAAACGGTAACAGAGATTACTGCAATCATGATGTGGAGCGCTGCTGTTGCCTTTTCGGGGATTGCCTTTGGACGCCATCTTTTGGAGGGGAGCATGAACGAGTATGTTGATTTCATTCGTGAGCCGCGCGTATATGGATACCTCATCTTTCTTTCAATCGGGTGCTCCTTGCTTGGCTTTTGGTTGAACAATGTTGCAATTGCCAATTTGGCGATGACACAATCATCGGTGCTGATCACAATTTCAACAATTGTTGCAGTTGTCAGTGGGGCGATTCTGTTGCAAGAACCGCTTAAATGGTATGATTATGTAGGCTGTTTTATAATCCTCACAGGTGTGACAGGGTGTAATATTACGAAGTCAGATCCGATTTGTGATTATAGAAGTGCTA
>OQVS01001023.1_pt1 | contig 19338 bp, 16 predicted proteins | sample 1691601 | NCBI WGS metagenome assembly OQVS01 (sample SAMN03418268, study PRJEB22391) | human gut metagenome | biome: human-gut; feature: organic feature; material: feces | host: Homo sapiens | place: Tanzania | collected 2013-01
TTGATGGCTATGCTAAAGGTCCAGTTGCCATTTTGAGCAATACATCGTCTGTACAGGCGGTGCAGCACAAGAATTTGGGTATTTGGCAGATGGTATTCCACGAAGCAGGTAAATACGCAGATAAGAATATCACTGTAAGTGTAGATAAGCCATGTGCTTTGATGGTACGCACTTCTGCCGATAAGAAAGGCGTGACCTTGCACATTGCCGACCCAGCACAGAAACAGGGCGTGATAAAGGTAGACGTAAAGGTCTCTGGAGCGATGAAGAAAGCCGCTCCTCAAAAAGTCGCTTTTTCAGGTTCTATAGACGGAGCTTTGCAAGTGGAAAGCGCGATTAGAGAAGTGGTTAATAAAAATATGGACGCCGTAGTTAATATATCCACTGAAATTGAAGCGAGACAAACCGAGCAAGACAGATACGCAGACGAGTTTTTTAGATTTTTCTTTGGCGACCAAGTTCCAAGACAGAGAAGAAATCAAAGGTCATTAGGAAGCGGTTTTATAGTTAATGAAGACGGTTATGTTTTGTCTAATTATCATGTCGTTAAAGGCGCTACTAAAATAATGGTTTTGCTTTACGGAGAGACTGAAGAGCTTCCTGCAAAATTAATCGGCTATGACGAAGCTTATGATTTGGCATTACTTCAAATAGAAGCGAATAGAACTTTTCCTTATGTCGCTTTGGGCGATAGCGATGCGATAGAGCCTGGAGAGTTTGCAATTGCAATAGGAAATCCTTATGGACTTAACAATACGGTTACTTTTGGCATAGTTTCTGCAAAAGGAAGGAGCGATGTCGGAGCTAATAGATATCAAAGATATATACAAACCGATGTTGCAATAAATCCAGGAAATTCGGGCGGTCCTTTATTTAATATTTACGGACAGGTTATTGGAATAAATACTTTAATATATTCTACTTCGGGCGGAAATATTGGAATAGGTTTTGCAACTCCTATTAATATAGCCACTTCCGTTATGAACGAATTAAAAGAAACGGGAAAAGTGACGAGAGGATATTTAGGAATATATTTGCAAGATATAGACGGAAATTTGGCGAGAGGGCTTAATGTTAGACAAGGAAGCGGCGTTTATGTAAGCGAAGTTATTCCCGACTCTCCTGCAAGCAGAGGCGGAATTCAAGACGGAGATATTATAATTGAATTTGACGGCGATAAAATGACAAAATCGGCTGATTTATTCAATAAAGTTGCCACTACAAAAGTAGGAAAGCAGGTGACGGTTAAATATTTAAGAGGCGGTAGAGAGAGAAGCGCAAAAGTGACTATAGAAGCTAGAATGGAAGATACCGAAGAAATTCCAAGCGGAAGAAGTTTGCCTAATAGAGGACAATCAAATAATTCTCGTTCTTGGATGGGGCTTGATGTTTCGGATATAACTCCCGAAATATCTCAAAGACTTCAAATTAGAAATAACGAAAGAGGCGTAGTCGTTCTTAATATATCTCAATCTTCAAAAGCCTATCAATCGGGACTTAGAGCGGGCGATGTTATAAAGGCTATTAACGGAAGGACAATATCTAATATAAGCGATTATAATAATTTCGTTAAATCTTACGGCAATGAAAAATCTTATACGATTACCATTAAAAGAGCTAGAATGACTTATGTTATTATTGTAGAATAATATTTAAGCGTGTAAATTAAAAATATATAGCGGTTTTATTAAAAGAAAGTAAAAATTATTTTTCTTCTTTTAATTGCCGTTATATAAAATTAAAATATTGACAAATTAAATTCTTATTCTAAAATATAAATTAATAATTTAGTCGGAGATATTTTAATGAAAGATATAGTTATAGCTTTAGATATTGGCGGAACTTCTATGAAAGGAGCAATTGTAGAAGAAAACGGAAATATTTTATATAAAGAAAGTTTTGATGTTAATGCAAATCATACAACCGAAGAGCATAAAAAAAGAATAAAAGAAGTTATTGAAAAATTAAAATCTCATATTCCTGCAGATTATAAAGCGATTGGTTTGGGAATAGATAGTCCTGGAGTAATGAATAAAGAAACTCTACATTTAGGCGGAGCTGAAAATATTCCTGGACTACATGGAATAAAATTTTCGGATATAGGAGATTTATTTAATCTTCCCGTAAAAACCGTAAACGATGCGAGCGCAGCGGCTTTGGGTGAAGCTAAATACGGAAGCGGTAAAGAAAAAAATTATCAATCAATAATGTTTATTACTTTAGGAACAGGCGTAGGCGGAGGATTTGTCTTAAACGGAAAATTATTCACGGGAGCATTGGGCGGAGCGGGAGAGCTTGGGCATGTATTTGTTGTCCCTGACGGAGATAGATGCAATTGCGGTTCTTCGGGATGCATTGAAAGATACGCTTCCGCTACGGGATTTATAAACATGGCAAAACAGAAGATTCATAAAAATCTTATCCCGACTGCTTTAACCTACGAAAAATTAGATAAAGGAAAGGCTAAAGCTTTATTTGACGCCGCTAAAAACAGAGATATTCTTGCGAAAGAAACTATAGCGGAATGTTCTTATTATTTAGGAATGTCTATAGCTCAAGCTTTAAATATGCTCGATTTGGATTTGGTTCTTTTTATTTTATACGGCGTCAGTGGGAAGCCGCGTGTTTGAGGATTTATTGTATGCGGCAGCCATATTGCTTTCACTGTATATAGCCAACAGGCAGATGAAAGTGTATATAAAGATGTCATGGATATTTTTGATACTGAGTGTTCCAATAGTGGGTATTCCATGCTATTTCTTTTTCGGAAGACCGGAGCTTACGTCAAAGACGCGAGAAAGAATGGCAAGAATCGTGGAGGCATATGCACCGCTTAGGCCTGAGAACGAGCTGCTAAATGAGACACTCAGACAGACGGATATGGATGCATACAGACAGAGCCGGCTTATCACTCAAAATCAGAGGTATCCACTTTATGCTGAGGACTGCACAGAGTACTTTAAGTCAGGTGAGGAGGCTTTTGTGAGCATTTTAAAAGACTTAAGGTCGGCTGAAAGGTTTATCTTTATGGAGTATTTCATAATCGGAAGCGGAGTTATGCTTGATCAGATACTTGATATACTCAAAGAAAAGGTAAAGCATGGAGTTGTCGTCAGAATCATATATGATGATTTTGGAAGTATAAATGCTATTCCGCCACACTTTATAAAGGAGATGGAGAGCATCGGAATACAGACCAGACGATTCAATCCATATAAGCCTGTGCTTTCAGTAATTATGAATGACAGGGATCATAGAAAAATACTGGTGGTAGACGGACGTGTGGCGCATACCGGTGGTTACAATATAGCAGATGAGTACATCAACAAAAAAATCAGGTTTGGATACTGGAAGGATGCCGGTATCCGTGTGGAGGGAGAGTGTGTAAACAGTTTCACGACGATGTTCCTTGAGATGTGGAATTATATAAATAAGGACAATGCTGTGCATGATGAATATCTAAATCCACACAATACCTTCAGCCGGTCAGAGGAAAGCGGCTTTGTCCAGCCGTTTTGCGATTCGCCGCTTGAGCATGATGATGTAGGAGAGAATCTCTATGTGAGTATCATCTCAAGAGCTAAAAAATATGTTTATATTTTTACACCATATCTGATACTTGGAACGGAGCTGTCGCATGCTATGATATCGGCAGCCAGAGCAGGCATTGATGTGCGCATTGTTGTACCTAAGATTCCCGATAAAAAGCTGATTTATCTGCAGACAAAAGCCAATTTCAGGCCTCTTATTGAGGCGGGGGTGAGAATATATCTTTACACACCCGGCTTTATACATTCAAAGTGTATAGTGGCAGATGATGATACTGCGATAGTTGGCACATGCAATCTGGATTTCAGGAGCATGTACTGGAATTTTGAGGATTTTGTATACATGTACAGGACTCAGTGCATCGGAAAAATAAAAGAGGATGCGATAGAGACGTTTGCGGTCTCTGAGGAGATGGATGAGGAAAGCACAAATGATATCTCATTTGCGGGCAGGCTGCTGCAGAGTATTTTGCAGCTTTTTGCACCACTATTGTAGCAGTAGGCAGCAGTTGGTTACAAAAATCAGTTGAATAATATAGCAGGATGTAATATAATAATCCAGGCGATTGCGTAAGCAGCGCACAAAGAAACTGAATATGTAGCATAAAGGTGTCGGAGCAGACAAGCATTTTTATCAGATTTATGACAAGTGATGTGGGGCTGGCTCCGGTGAAAAGGGAAACAGGTGCAAATCCTGTACGAACTCGTCACCGTAATTAGGGAGTGACGGCCGAGAGGTCACTGGGCAACCGGGAAGACGGCCGAAGCGATGATATATAAGCCGGGAGACCTGCCTTTGTGTTGTACGGAAACAATAGTGTTTCAAGCCACGAGTAACTGGCTGTACGTGATGAAATAATTATAATTACAGACAAGGCTGTGATAGCCGTATAGTCTGAGTTAGAAGGATTTTGACATGTATAGCTCTTTGACATAATAGTACAAAGAGCTTTTATTTTTGACGCTTTAAATGTTTTCGTCTTACATATTTTAATAATGTGCAGCTTAACAGCTGCAAGGAAAATGAAAAGGAGAAAACATGAAAAAGAAATTAGTAGTAGTACTGATGGCAGCAGTTATGGCTATGACAGCAGTGACCGGCTGTGGCAGCAAGGCAGATGATGCTAAAAATAATACACAGGCATCTAAGGCTTCAGAGAGTGAGACAAGCGCAAACGCAGATCAGGAGGCAGCAATGCATGTGGCAGATTTAATCGATGCAATCTACGTGCAGGAGAGAACAGATGATACAGACAAACAGTGCAAGGAGGCTAAGGAGGCCTGGGACAAGCTCACAGACGCACAGAAGGAGCTTGTAGAGGGAGAAAATGCTGATCCTGACTATTTCGGCAGAGATACAGGAGATGCCTCAAAGGATGATCCGAGAAACCAGGATGATATCGGCGAGAACGAGATTCTTGTAGTAAGCTTTGGTACATCCTTCAACGACAGCCGTGTGGCTGATATCAAGGGGGTGGAGGATGCTATAGCAGCCGCAAATCCTGACTGGTCAGTCAGAAGAGCCTTCACTGCGCAGATTATCATCAATCATGTACAGGCAAGAGATGACGAGAAGATTGACAATATGGATCAGGCACTTGAGCGTGCAGTTAAAAATGGTGTAAAGAATCTTGTGGTACAGCCTACACATCTGATGCATGGAGCAGAGTACGATGAGCTTTCAGAGGCAGTAGAGAAGTACAAGGATAAATTTGAGTCTGTAAAGATTGCAGAGCCACTCCTTGGTGAGGTTGGAAGTGATGCAACAGCTGTAAATGAGGATAAAAAGGCCGTTGCAGAAATTCTTACAAAAGAGGCTGTGGAAAAGGCAGGCTATGACAGCCTTGATGCTGCAAAGGAAGAGGGCACAGCATTTGTATTTATGGGACACGGAACAAGCCATACAGCAAAGATTTCATACAGCCAGATGCAGAGCCAGATGACAGCTTTGGGCTATGACAACGTATTTATCGGAACTGTAGAGGGTGAGCCGGAGGATACATCATGTGAGTCTGTCATTGAGAAGGTGGCAGCCGCCGGCTACAAGAATGTCATTCTTCGTCCGCTTATGGTCGTTGCAGGAGACCATGCCAACAATGATATGGCAGGAAGTGATGATGATTCATGGCTTTCACAGTTCAAGGCATCAGGAAAGTTCGATAAAATCGATACACAGATTAACGGACTTGGTGAGATTGAGGGTATCCAGAAGCTTTATGTTGAGCATACAGCGGCTGCCATGAGCAAGTAGCAGTTAATTGAATGTATAGTGGGGAAGCTATAAAATAACAGGAGCAGTATATCAGACATGAGAAATTTATTTAGAAACAAGTTCACTTGTATTGTTGCAATGACACTGGTTTGTGCCATGAGCTTATCAGCCTGCGGCAATAAAAATACAAAGCCTGACACAGAAAGCAAAAAAGCAGTGCAGGATGCGACAGAGAGTACACAGAAGGCTGAAAAAACAGAAAAGATAGCACTTTCGGATGGTACATATACAGCAGAGTTTACTACAGACAGCTCAATGTTCCATGTGAATGATGCATATGACAACAAAGGCACACTCACCGTGAAGGATGGTAAGGCAACAATACATGTTGCTCTCACATCCACACACATTGTAAATCTCTTTTTGGGAAAAGCAAAGGATGCCTCAAAGGACAATGCAGAGCTTTTAGAGCCAACTGTTGAGACTGTCGATTGCGGTGATGGCACAACAGAGGAGGTCAATGCGTTTGATATACCGGTTCCTGTTTTGGATGAGGAATTTGACCTTGCACTTATCGGTACAAAGGGCAAATGGTATGACCACAAGGTAAAGGTCTCAAATGCCACACCTGCAGATGCAAGCGTATCTGAGAGTGCAGGAGAGCAGCTTCCTGACGGAACCTACAATATCAATCTCAATTTCGAGGGCGGAAGCGGTAAGGCAAGCATCGCATCACCTGCCGAGGTGACTATAAGCGGTGGAGCTGCCACTGCAACAGTGCAGTGGAGCAGTCCAAACTATGACTATATGATAGTTGACGGACAGAAATACATGCCTGTAAATACAGATGGCAATTCTGTATTTGAAATTCCGGTTAAGCTTGATACACCAATGCAGGTTATCGGAGATACAGTTGCCATGAGCAAGCCGCATGAGGTTGAGTACACACTTACCTTCCACTCAGATTCTGCTACAGAGGTGCTTGGTGAGGATGGAGAGTAATTAAGCTATGCATGGAAGAAAAAAGATAATTATATTCATAATGATATCAATTATAGGACTGTTCTGGCTGTCAGGCTGTGACAGTCCTTCTTCCGATTCAGGGAATACCGAATCGAAGGCTGATGCAGAGGTACAAAACGGTCTTATATATAAGAGCAGTATGAAGCTTTTATATGCAAAGAATTTTTCTGTTGACTATTATGAGGGTGGATACAAGATACTTACGACAAAGGACGGTACCAAAATACTTACCGTGCCAAAGGGCAAAAAGACTCCAAAGGATATTGATAAAGATATCATTGTATTAAAGGAGCCTGTAAGTGATTTGTATCTGGTCGCATCAGGGGTGATGGATATGTTTGATAAGCTTGATGCAGTTGACACTATTAAATTTTCGGGGCTTGACAGTGACGGCTGGTACATTGACAGCGCAAGGGAGGCACTTGAAGGTGGCAAAATGCTCTATGCCGGCAAATATTCAAAGCCCGATTACGAGCTTCTGGTGTCAGAAAACTGTTCTCTTGCCATAGAAAATACTATGATTACCCATTCACCACAGGTGACGGAAAAGCTTAAAAGCTTTGATATCCCTTCAATAATCGAGTACTCAAGCTATGAGGAGGAGCCTCTTGGCAGAGTGGAGTGGGTGAAGTTTTTCGGAGCACTTACAGACCGGGATGAAAAGGCTGATGAGCTGTTTAATGAGCAGGTGGATATCGTAAATCGCATCGCAAAGGCAGATGGTACCGATACGGATGACACCACAAAGAGTGATGACGCTACAAAAAGTGATGCCGCTTCAAATGATGATAACAGACCGACAGTTGCATTTTTCTATATCACGTCCAATGGACAAATCCAGGTGCGCAAAAGCACAGACTATGTGCCAAAGATGATTTCGCTCGCCGGTGGAAAATATATTTTTGATGCATCAAATGACGACGATACAGGCAGGTCAACCATGAATATGCAGCTGGAGGATTTCTACAATGGAGCAATAGATGCTGACTATCTGGTATATAACAGTGCAATAGACGGCGGTGTGAAGAGTATAGCTGAGCTTTTGGACAAATGTCCGGTGCTTGCTGATTTTAGGGCTGTCAAAGACGGCAATGTATTTTGCACCACGAACGATATGTATCAGCAGTCTATGTCCATCGGATATATGATTGATGATATGCATTCGATGATTACAGATGCACCCGACAGCAATATGAAATATCTGTTTAAGCTCAGATAGGTGTGCAGGAAAAACCAATAGCGTAAAAGATAAAAGCGGAGCTACAACATGGAAAAAACCAGAAAAATAAGGTGTTTTACAACATTTATTATTCTTATAATCTTAATTATCATATTGCTTATCATGAATGTGTGTATAGGAACTGTACACATATCATTTAAGGCTGCATTTGAGACACTTTATGACCACTCAGACAGGGTGGGACGTATTGTGTGGGATATCCGTATGCCAAGAGCTATCGCTGCGATGATATTGGGCGGGGCGTTAGCGCTTGCAGGCTACCTTTTGCAGACCTTTTTTCATAATCCAATCGCAGGCCCTTTTGTGCTTGGCATATCTTCGGGAGCCAAGATGGTTGTGGCACTTGTTATGGTATTTTTGCTTGGAAACGCCATACGCGTGAGCTCGCTTGCCATGATTGCCGCAGCGTTTTTTGGAGCAATGCTTTCGATGGGCTTTGTGCTTATCATTTCAAGAAAGGTAAGCAGCATGTCAATGCTTGTGGTGAGCGGTGTCATGATAGGCTACATATGCTCTGCAGTGACTGAGTTTGTGGTGACATTTGCAGATGATTCAGACATAGTAAACCTGCACAACTGGTCAAGGGGAAGCTTTTCGGGCATGAGCTGGGACAGCGTCGGGGTGATGAGTATAGTGGTGGGAATCACATTTATTTTTGTTTTTCTAATGTCAAAGCCTCTTATGGCATATCAGCTCGGAGAGTCATATGCCGTAAACCTGGGTGTAAACATAAAGCACATCCGGGTGCTTCTGGTGCTGCTTTCAAGCCTGCTTTCCGCGTGTATAGTGGCGTTTGCGGGTCCCATATCGTTTGTCGGAATAGCCGCGCCACACATAGTAAAAAGCATGCTAAAGAGCACAAAGCCTATATATATGATACCGGCCTGCTTCCTTGGTGGAGCGGTGTTCTGCTTATTCTGCGATTTGCTTGCGAGGATGATGTTTGCGCCTACGGAGCTTAGTATCAGCACGGTTACGGCAGTATTTGGTGCACCGGTAGTGCTTTTTATCATGATAAGACGTGGCAAGGAGAAAAATGTCTGATGGAATATTATTTTACTGCACAAAAGCTGGCCGTTGGATATGATAACAGGCCACTCATTGAAAATATTGACTTTTCCCTGAAAAGGGGTGAGATTCTCACATTAATCGGACCAAACGGTGCCGGTAAATCGACTATTTTAAAGAGCATTGCAAGACAGCTTTCGCTTGTGAGCGGTACTATATATCTTGATAAAAGTGATGTAGTGACGATGAACGGCAATGAATTTGCAAAGAAAATGGCTGTTGTGCTCACCGATAAGCTAAAGACAGAGCTTATGACCTGCTATGATGTGGTTGCGACGGGCAGATATCCATATACAGGGCGGTTTGGAGTACTTTCTGATGAGGATAAAAGGGCTGTGGATGAGGCGATGGAGCTGGTCAATGTATCACAGATAAAGGATAAGGATTTTACAAAAATAAGCGATGGACAAAGGCAGCGCGTCATGCTGTCGCGAGCCATATGCCAGCAGCCGGAGATTATAGTGTTAGACGAGCCTACCTCGTATCTTGATATAAAGTACAAGCTTGAGTTTTTATCAATACTTCAAAGGCTTAAAAGACAGAAGAACCTTACAGTTATTATGTCTCTTCATGAGCTTGATATGGCAAAGCGCGTGTCAGACCATATCATGTGTATAGATGGCAGATATGTGGACAGATACGGCACTCCTGAGGATGTATTTACAGACTCATATGTTTCCGGGCTTTTTGGAATTAAAGCAGGAAGCTTTGATGAAACAGGAGAGGATTTGGAGCTTGAAAAACCGGATGGAAGGGCAAGGGTATTTGTCATAGCAGGAGGCGGCCTGGGCAGGAAAAGCTTCAGAAGCTTGCAGCGAAAAGGCATCCCGTTTGCGACAGGAATCATCTATGAAAATGATCTGGATTATCCTGCGGCAAAGGCTCTTTCGACAGAGCTTGTCAGCGCAAAGGGGTTTGAGCCTGTAGACGATGCTCTTATTGAAAAGGCAAAGGCGCTTATTGATGCATGCGAGGGCGTCATATGTGACAGAACAGAGTTTGGCACATATGAGCAGTTTAACAGCAGGCTGTATGAGTACGCATCCTCTACAGGGAAAATTATTAAAATTCCATTTCATGACGAATAATTGGCACAGCTTTAGGGAAGTTACTGTTCACACTACGGTTTAGTATTCAACGATAAAGCAACAGTTTATCACATAAATTCAGACAGCAGGTATAGATATGGCAAAGGTAATTATGGTACAGGGTACAATGTCCAATTCAGGCAAGAGCTTTCTTGTCGCGGGCTTGTGCCGCATTTTCAGACAGGACGGATACAGGGTGGCACCGTTTAAATCACAGAACATGGCGCTCAACTCTTATATAACAGACGAAGGACTTGAGATGGGACGGGCCCAGGTGATGCAGGCTGAGGCAGCAGGCATCAAGCCTATGGTGTGCATGAATCCTATTCTTTTAAAGCCTACCAATAACACAGGCTCACAGGTGATTGTAAACGGAAGGGTGCTTAAGAACATGCCGGCGAGAGAGTATTTTGCATACAAGAAAACTCTCATACCGGATATAAAAAAGGCGTTTAAAAAGCTTGAGGAGTATGCTGATATCATAGTGATTGAGGGCGCCGGAAGCCCGGCGGAGATAAATCTGAAGGAAAATGATATTGTAAACATGGGGCTTGCGCATATGGTGGATGCACCGGTGCTTCTCGTGGGGGATATCGACAGAGGTGGCGTTTTTGCGCAGCTGCTTGGCACACTTATGCTTTTAACTCCTGAGGAAAAGGAGCGTGTCTGCGGGCTTATTATAAATAAATTTCGCGGAGACAAGACAATCCTTGACCCCGGTATACAGATGCTTGAGGAGAGAGGCAGGGTGCCTGTCACCGGAGTGGTGCCGTATATGGATGTACAGCTTGAGGATGAGGACAGCCTGACAGAGCGCTTTGACAAAAAGACAGACGGGCTTATTGACATAGCGGTTATCAGATATCCGAGAATATCAAATTTTACAGATTTCAATGTATTTGAACAGATGCCCGAGGTGACAGTGCGGTATGTGACAACAGTAAATGAGCTGCGTCATCCGGATATCGTATTTCTGCCGGGCAGCAAGAATACGATGGGAGACCTTTTGTGGATGAGACAAAACGGACTCGAGGCTGCGGTCAAAAAGCTCTCCTGTGAGATACCGGTTTTTGGAATATGCGGAGGCTATCAGATGCTGGGTGCTTCAATAGCCGACCCTGACTGTGTCGAGGAGGGAGGCTTTATGCGTGGCATGGAGCTTCTTCCTATAGATACCGTTCTAAAAAATAGTAAGACACGGCTGCAGACAAGCGGTGAAATAGCACAGGTTGACGGTGTATTGAGCAGGCTTTCAGGCTGTCACTTTCTGGGCTATGAGATACATATGGGAAAGAGCATGTATTGCGCAGATATGGATGAGCAGGTATCTTGTGCTGACAGGAAAAATGAGTTAAATAATGTCATATCTGATGGCAGAAATGTGTATGGCTCGTACATCCACGGCATTTTTGACACTGCAGAGGCCGCAAAAGTGATAGTGGATTATATTGCCGATAAAAAGGGCATTGATGTGAATGACAGCGCTATTGTAAGCTATGAGAGCTTCAAGGAAAAACAGTATGACAGGCTTGCGGATACATTGAGGGAGTACCTGGATATGGATGCAGTGTACGGCATGCTTCGAGAGGCAAAATATGATTGATTTTACAGTTGAAGAATTAAAAAAAATAAAGATAACTCCACCAGATGAAAAAATGTACAAAAAAATCCGTTCAAATTGGGATTCGGTGGCAAAGCCGCTCGACGGCATGGGTGATTTTGAGCTTTTAACAGCTAGGATCGGCGCTGTTTTGGGAGATGAAAATATAGATATCTCAAAAAAGGCGGTCATAATGATGTGTGCGGACAATGGTGTGGTTGCTGAGGGCATCAGCCAGTCCGGACAGGAGGTGACACTTGCAGTTGCAAAATCCATGGCAAGGAGGGCCTCATCTGTCGGACGCATGGCAATGACTGCAGGGGCTGATACAATTCCTGTGGATATAGGAATAAACAGTGACGAGAGTGTTAAAGGGCTGCTTCAAAGAAAGGTGCGTATGGGCACAAGAAACTTTGCAAAGGAGCCTGCCATGACAGAGGCAGAGACACTTGAAGCGATTGCAGCAGGTATAGATATAGTTAGGGAGTGTAAGGCAAACGGCTACAGAATTATCGCAACCGGTGAGATGGGGATAGGAAACACCACCACCAGCGCAGCAATGGCAGCAGCCATGCTAAGGTGCGATGTGGCCACAGTGACAGGAAGAGGTGCTGGCCTAAGTGACAGTGGGCTTGAGAGAAAAATCCGTGTAATTGAGGGCGCAATAGAAAAGTATGATTTATATAATAAGGATGCCTTTGAGATACTTATGACAGTCGGAGGCCTTGATATTGCAGGACTTGTCGGAGTGTGTATAGGTGGTGCAATATATCATATTCCTGTTGTGCTGGACGGTGTGATAAGCATGGTTTCAGCATTGGCAGCAGAAAGGCTTCTTCCGGGAGCTGCTGATTTTATCATTCCATCCCATGAGGGGAAAGAGCCTGCAGTGGCGCTTTTGTGTGAGGCACTTTCCGTAAAGCCTGTCATAAGAGCTTCCCTTGCACTTGGAGAGGGAACAGGTGCAGTGATGATGCTTTCGCTTTTGGATATGGCACTTAGCGTATACAAGGGGCGTACAACCTTTGACGATATCTCGGTATCACAGTATGAGAGGTATGTATAGATGATTACACTTATAACCGGCGGCAGCGGAAGCGGCAAATCAGCATATGCAGAAAAATATATTTGTCACGCGTCAAAAGAAAAAGGATGTAAAGAAAAATATTACATTGCCACCATGCAGGTATTTGATGATGAGGGGCAGCGTAAGATAGACAGGCACAGAAGGCTTCGTGCCGGAAAAGGCTTTATTACTATAGAACAGCCTCGTGATATCAAAGATGCGGTTTCTAAGCTGCAATCAGAAAATTGTTTAAAAGCAGGGCGGTCAGCACTGCTTGAGTGTATGTCAAACCTTGTGGCAAATGAGATGTTTCCACCTGTAGATGCTTCCGATACTAAGGAAGCTGAGGTTAAAAAAGAGGCATTGGATGAACCTGATAATATGAAGGATTATGATACTGCCAGGATCAGCTGTGTGAGTAAAAAGGTGTTAAAAGATGTAAGTATCTTAAGTGAAAATGTTGCAGAGCTTGTAATTGTGACAAACAATGTATTTGAAGACGGAGTCTGCTATGATGAAGCAACGATGAATTACATAAAGGCAATGGGAACAGTAAACAGAGGGCTTGCTGCGATGGCAGAGAGCGTCGTTGAGGTGGTTGCAGGCATTCCTGTTGCGGTTAAGTGAAGCAGTGTGGAGGTTTAAGTGTATTATGAAGCTAATAAGGTCGTGCATAGTATCTTTTTCCATGTATTCAAAGATACCTATGCCACAATTCAAATGGAAGGATGATGACATGAAGTACATGCTGGTATTCTTTCCGTGGATAGGAGCTGTGATCGGACTGCTTCTTATGCTGTGGAGATATATATACTCTCATTTTGGAGTGGCGGATATCTGCTATGTATGCGTAGGTGCGCTGATTCCGATAGCGGTTACGGGAGGCTTTCACATAGATGGTTTTATGGATACAATGGATGCATTTCATTCATACAAACCGCGGGAGGAAAAGCTTGCAATACTTAAGGATTCGCATATAGGGGCGTTTGCCGTTATAATGCTTGCAGCCTACGGATTATTATTCATGGGAGCATTTTCTCAGATAATGGATGATAAAGCATTTATTGTTTTTTGTGCAGGCTTTTTCATCTCAAGATGCTTAAGTGGGATAGCTGTTGTGTCATTTAAATCGGCAAAAAGCGATGGACTGTTATTTATGTTTGCGGACACTGCGCACAGGACGATTGTGAGGGCGGCGCTATACATCCAGCTTGCACTGTGTATAGCTGTTTTACTAATAGTGTCACTGCCTTATGCGGTGGCTATGATCATTGCAGCAGCACTTTGCTTTTGGTATTATTATGTGAAAACCAAAAAGGAGCTTGGCGGCATCACCGGCGATACGGCAGGGTATTTTGTGTGTATATGTGAGTGCGCCATAGCAGTGGCACTGGGATTGGAGAAAATATGAAGCTTGTGATAGGCGGAGTGGCACAGGGAAAGCTTGATTATGTGCTTGAAAATATGATAGAAGAATCAAAAAAATATGATGTGTACGACTGCTTTTTTCTAAAAGATAATGCCTGCAATGATAAGGTATCAAACATGGAATGGCCATGGGATTTGCCCATCGATGATGAGCGGGTACTCATAATAGATAAATTCCATTATTTTATCAGGGCGGTGCTTGAAAAGAAGCTTCCGCTGCAGGAATATGTTTTGAAATTCATGCAATTTGTAAAGGAAAAACCTAATACTATAGTCATCGCTGATGAGATTGGAAACGGCATAGTGCCTCTCGATGCGTTTGAGAGAGAGTACAGGGAGCAGACAGGCAGAGCTGAGATACTGCTTGCAAAAAAAGCAGATGAGGTGGTTCGCGTAATATGTGGAATCGGTCAGAAAATAAAATAAACTGTATTTTTATAAGACACGGCTGCACTGCCTCAAACAGAGAGCACAGATATCTGGGCAGGACAGATGAGCCACTCGATGAAGAAGGAGTTTTTGAGCTTAAAAATGCGCTAAATAATGGTGTGTACAAGGCTTTGGAGGAAAACAGGCTAAAGGAGCAGATAATTATTACAAGCCCAATGAAGCGCTGCAAACAGACGGCAGAGATTATTTTGCCGGCTTCAAAACACCATAAAATTCATACCGTAAAAGAGTTTAGTGAAATGGATTTCGGGGAATGGGAGCTTAAAAGCTATAAGGAGCTTAGCACAGATGTACGTTTCAAGGAATCATATCAGGCATGGATTGACAGTGGTGGTACACTTGCCTTTCCAAACGGAGAGAGCAGAAAAGAGTTTTGCAAAAGAAGCATAGGTGGCTTTGAGAAGGTGCTCACACAGGTCTTAGAGCTTAATAGGGCTATGCCTGATAAAGAGATACAGATAGTATTTTTTGTGCATGGGGGAACTATCATGGCGATAATGAGCCATTACTGTGATATGGATTACTATGATTATCAGGTGAAAAACGGCTGTGGCTACTCGTGCGAGGTGGCGGTTGAGGGCGATGAGATAGTGTTTAATGAAATACAGCCCATATCGCTATGATTTATATATTTTTGTAATTATTAAGAACCACCACCAATACACATTTTAAAATAAATTTATTAATGGGTTTGTTTAAGAAGGATTAACATATGTGTTATCATATTATTGCATTTATAGCAGGCTTTGTGCTTGATTTATTAATAGGAGATCCGCATTTTATACCGCATCCGGTCAGGCTTATCGGCTCACTCATTTCTTTTCTCGATAAGAGACTTAATTGTGATGCCGGATATAATAGCTCTGAAAATGAAGCAAATTTAACAAAATATAAAAGAGGCGTGCTTCTTGCTTTTACTGTTATTTTTGCAACCTTTGCAGTATCGGTAATTATTCTTGTGGCAGCATACAGCATAAATTTATATGCCGGGGTAATAGCAGAGGCTGTCATGACCTGGCAGATTCTTGCCACAAAATGTCTTCGTGTGGAGAGCATGAGGGTGTACGATGCACTAAGGACAGACGGAGTTGATGCAGGAAGAAGGGCTGTTTCCATGATTGTTGGCAGAGATACATCTGTGCTTGATGAGTCAGGCGTCACAAGGGCGGCAGTTGAGACGGTAGCTGAAAATACATCTGACGGAGTGATCGCACCTATGCTTTACACGGCAATCGGCGGGCCGGTGCTTGGCTTTGTATACAAGGCCGTGAATACGATGGATTCGATGCTTGGCTACAAAAATGATAAATATATGTATTTTGGCAGATTTGCTGCAAGGCTTGACGATGTGGTCAATTTCATACCGGCAAGAATCAGTGCATATCTGATGATTATTGCAGCATTTATCGGTGGCAGGCAGTTTGATGGAAAAAATGCATACCGCATTTTTAAAAGAGACCGTTTCAATCACGCAAGCCCAAACTCAGCCCAGACAGAGTCCGTATGTGCCGGCGCTTTAAGGGTGCAGCTTGCGGGTGATGCAGTGTATTTTGGAAGGCTTGTGAAGAAAAAATACATAGGAGACGGGCTGCGAGAGATAGAGTACGAGGATATAAAGCGTGCAAACATGCTGATGTATATCACAGCGTTTTTGTGTGAGCTTTTATCTGTGGCGGTGATGAGTCTTGTTTTAATACGGCTTTAAATATGGAAGATGATGTAAGAATTGGTGGAGAAATTGAATGAAAAGCATCCATGGCGGCGACATATACAACAATAAAGTAAATATGGATTTTTCGGTAAATATCAATCCTCTTGGCATACCGGATACTGTTAAAGAGGCTATGAGTGATGCACTTTCGTATGCAGACAGATATCCCGACATAGCATGCAGCGGCCTTAAAAAAGCGTTGGCAGGTTATTTTACACAACAAGGCTGCAGTATACAAAGCGGGGGTATAATCCCCGGAAACGGAGCCTCCGAGCTTTTTATGGCGATAGCTCATGCCATAAAGCCTAAAAAAGCAGTGCTTTTAGCTCCGGGCTTTTTAGGCTATGAGCATGTACTTGGGGCAGTTGGCTGTGATATCAGATATTTCATACTGGATGAGCAGAGTGATTTTTCTCCTGCTGCACGCACTGATGCTTTAATGGATATGCTTACGGATGATACAGATATATTTTTTATCGCAAATCCAAACAATCCGACAGGACATCTTGCAGACAGCACTTTCATGAAGCAAATAATAAAGCATTGCAAAGAAAAGCATATTTATGTGGTGGCAGACGAATGCTTCATGGGCTTTTGTGAAAAAAACCATTCTGTTTTGTCGCTTTTATGTGACTATGACAATCTGCTTGTTGTAAGAGCCTTTACCAAGCTTTTTGCTATTCCGGGAGTAAGGCTTGGATATATGGTCAGTAAAAATGATACAGTAAGACGAAAGGTTCAAAGCAATCTGCCGGAGTGGAACGTGTCTGTTTTGGCACAGATGGCAGGAGAGGCATGCATAAGGGAATTTGGATACATTAAAGAGACATCGGAGTATGTGGGAAGACAAAGGGGGCTGCTGTCAGATGGACTAAAAAAGCTTGGCTTTAAGGTATATAAAAGTGATGCTGATTTCATACTGTTTTACAGCAAGCTTCCATTATATGATATACTGCTTGATAGGGGAATACTGATACGGGACTGCTCCAACTATGTGGGGCTTTCACAAGGGTATTTTCGTGTTGCGGTAAAGACATATGATGAAAATGTAAGATTATTGAAAGTGATAGGTGAGTGCATTGAAAAAAATTAAACAGCTAAAGCCGATGGAGATTGAAAAGAGAAGCTTTGAGATAATTTCACATGAGCTGTCTGAAAGGCAGATTACACTGCCTGCGGACCAGGAGATGATCACAAAAAGAGTCATACACACGAGTGCTGATTTTGATTATGTACAGACACTTAAATACTCTAAGGACGCCGTTGCTATCGCAAAAAGGCTGATATCAGAGGGTGCTGATATTGTGACCGATACCAATATGGCTCTTTCAGGCATAAATAAAAAATATCTGGCAAAATTCGGAGGACAGGCGCACTGCTTTATGGCAGATGATGAGGTCGCTCTTATAGCAAAGGAGAAACAGACAACGCGCGCGGCAGTAAGCATGGAGTTTGCGTCAAGGATAGAAAAGCCTGTGATTTTTGCAATAGGAAATGCACCGACAGCACTTATAGAGCTGTATGATATGATAGAAAAAGGAATATATAAGCCTGCATTTGTAATCGGTGTGCCGGTGGGCTTTGTCAATGTGGAGGCAGCCAAGGAGCTTATTATGGAAACCGGCGTGCCATACATAGTAAATGTCGGACGAAAGGGCGGCAGCAATATCGCGGCAGCTATATGCAATGCACTGATTTACAGTCTGGTTGATAGAGGCTGATTGATAAGGTATTTAGTGATTATGAGATACGGATTTACCACAGGAAGCTGTGCTGCGGCAGCCTCAAAGGCGGCGGCATATATGCTTTTAACCGGAAATGCTAAAAATAAAATAACGATTCAGACACCTAAGGGAATAGCTTACACGGCTGATATCACAGATATAAAAAGAAGTGAAAACGAGGTAAGCTGTGCCGTGATAAAGGACGGAGGGGATGACCCGGATGTGACCACCGGAGCCTATATATATGCTTCTGTACGGATTTTGCATCCCGATACATCTGCTTTGTGCAAAAAAAAGCAGGATTTGGTTATCATAAATATTGACGGTGGTGACGGTGTGGGAAGAGTCACAAAACCCGGATTAGACCAGCTTGTCGGAAATGCGGCAATCAATCATGTGCCGCGTGAGATGATAGAAAAAGAGGTAAGGGAGGTCTGTGAGCTTTTGGATTTTAAGGGCACACTTGACATCACAATCTCTGTTCCAAAGGGAAAGGAGCTTGCACAAAGGACCTTTAATCCAAGGCTTGGGATAGTGGGCGGTATATCAATTCTTGGAACGAGCGGTATAGTTGAGCCCATGAGCTCACAGGCTCTTATTGATACGATAAGGGTGGAGCTTAGACAGAGATATTCGCTTGGATACGATTATGTGGCGGTCGCTCCGGGAAATTACGGCCTTGACTTTATGAAGGAAAGCTATGGCTATGATCTGGACAGGAGTGTCAAATGCTCCAACTTTATCGGTGAAACAATTGATATGGCAGCAGATATGGGCTTTAAGAGGATGCTTTTGACAGGACATATAGGAAAGCTCATAAAGGTAGCAGGAGGCATCATGAACACTCATTCGAGGGAGGCTGACTGCAGGATAGAGCTCTTGACGGCATTTGCGTTTAAGTGTGGTGTAGCGCCTTTTTACATAAAGCGCATTATGGACAGCCTTACGACAGAGGAGGCTTTGGCGGCACTTAAGGAAAGCGGCAGGCTTTATGAGGTGATGGATTATGCGATGGAGCGCATATGCTTTTATCTGGATAAGAGGGCAAAGGGCAGAATTGAGATAGACTGTATCATGTATTCAAACGAATTCGGAGAGCTTGCAAAAAGCAGAAAGGCAGAAAAATGGTTTACTTTGTTGGCGCAGGAACAGGCGCAGCAGACTTAATAACAGTACGCGG
>OQVS01001025.1_pt1 | contig 19308 bp, 11 predicted proteins | sample 1691601 | NCBI WGS metagenome assembly OQVS01 (sample SAMN03418268, study PRJEB22391) | human gut metagenome | biome: human-gut; feature: organic feature; material: feces | host: Homo sapiens | place: Tanzania | collected 2013-01
TAGAGCATCTGCTTTGCAAGCAGAGGGTCGTCGGTTCGACTCCGTCTATCTCCACCTTCACAAGGCACTTCGGTTTTTTCCGAGGTGTCTTTTTTTGTTGTTGCTCTACTCTTTAGTAACGAGAGAAAAGTTACCATCAGCCCATATTCCAGATCTCGAAGAATGGAAGTACATTGTCTTGGCTGGCACTAAATGCGACGTTTCGTCCTTGTGAAACTTTATCATCATAATTTGGTTCCGCCTAAAACGTTTCCGCGGAACAAAACGCCCCGTTGAATGCATTTGGTGTAGGTTAAAACGTTTTCTCGGAACAAAATTCTGTTGACGGACTGGACAATTGCGGTGGGGATGCGCTGACGTCATTGCGGCGTTCCGACAGCAGCCGGAGTAATTGAATTTTCCTACAGATTGGTGTCGAAGAATCCTCGTTTCGGATAACTGTGAATTGGATTTTTGCAATATTTATTTTTTAATCAGATTTCCCGCTTTTCTAGCAAACAATCTATGCTTAACCTTCGTTTGGTTTCGAAATTTAACTATTTTATCTACAACGATATAAATTTGAAATTTCAACACTTTGCACCTATATGAAATAACTTGAAAAATATTGAAAATTTTCTTTTGACTTGTTCTTAAAATAACATAACTTTATTACCAGAGTAATTCAGTATGAATTAAGTGTTTTTTGTATGGTTCTTAAATGTTATTGAACATGAAGAAAATTTTCTATGTGGCAGCTGTTGCATTGGCTTTTGCAGCATGCTCGAAAGATGAAGTCAAGCTCGACTCTCTCACCGTTACCCCTGAAACCGTTACCAAATTTACCGATGAAGTTCTCCCTGAACTGTCTGTAACTGGCTCACCTTCTGATATTTTGATAGGGGGGGGTACTGTTGTTACCTGGACTTCTGACAAGCCTGAAATTATAACCGTTGATGAAAATGGTAAGATTGTATTCGCTGTAAAAGATATTGAAAAAGAAGAAACTGTGACAATATCCGCATCTGCTGCAGGAAAGACCGCTACTTGTGTCATTACAGTCAAACCTCAGATCGCACGCTATGAGATTCTGGACTTTACAGCAGATTTAGGATTTAAGATGCTTGACAGAAATGTGGGAGCATCAGCAGTATTGAAGGTTGGAAATTACTATCAGTGGGGAAAGAATACCCCTGTAGCTGTTGCAGGTGACGCTAAGGTCAATGCCAACTACGATGCCAATTGGAGTGCTGACAGCAAAGGCTTTGCAGATTGGTCCAAGCCGGAAAATACTCCTTGTCCGATTGGCTGGGGCCTTCCTGATGATGAACAGATGAAGGCTATAGATAAAAAGTTGGAAGCTATTGCTTTGTACGATATGGACTATGCTACCAGGGAAGAATATGAAGCAGCGGAACTGTTGTTCAACCGCATGCTGGTTCCTGCTTCAGGACAGTTCGGCAAAGAGGGTCAAGAGGGCCTGTATCTTCCAAAAGCATATTACTTCTGGAGCGGCGTGAAGACTAGTGAAGGGGTTAACTCATTTGAATATAATCTTTTCCCTCTGTATAAGAAGAAGAATGTTCCTTCATTGGCAATTCCTGTAAGATGCGTAAAGAAATAACCGCGTGCAAGTGACAAGATTTCTCAAGATATTAATAATCACGTTTTTACTCGGGGTGGTTTGCTGCAATGCGGCGGCCGCTCCGGGTAAATTCGATGTCAGGGTAAGCATTTCCTCCAAGGGAGAACCGCTTCCCGGAGTCGTGGCCGGATTCCCTGACTGCGGAATATATGCGGCCTCGGCAGAAGACGGGACATTGATCCTGAAAAACGTACCTGCCGGCAAATGGACCATCACCGCGCAGATGATAGGCATGGTCGACTACAAGGCAGAAGTTGAAGTCCGTAAAGACATGGGAATCATAACAATATCCATGTCGGAATCATCATTCAGACTTGATGACGTGGTCGTGACCGCGAAGCCGAGTTCGGTGGGAGCCTCTACCGCATCCACGATTTCACGAGCCGCCATCGACCATCTCCAGGCCACATCACTTGGCGATGTGATGGAACTGCTTCCGGGACAGCTGGCATCCAATCCGTCCATGACATCTGCCACCAAAGCCACGATCAGACAGGTCGGCTCCGATGCCATGAACAGCCTGGGAACAGCTGTCGTCGTAAATGGTGCACCTGTGTCGAACAATGCCAATCTTCAAGTCGGAAACACTGCCGTCAACGGAACATTGACCACCGGATATTCCTCTACCGCCGGCACCGGCATTGACCTCAGGCAAATATCTGTGGACAATGTCGAATCCGTGGATGTCATCAGGGGCATTCCGTCGGTGGAATACGGCGACCTGACCTCAGGTGTCATTATCGTGAACCATAAGGCAGGTGTGTATCCTTTCCAAATCAGGACCAAGATCAATCCGACATTGACACAAGCCTCTGTCAGCAAGGGCTTTGGCCTCGGCGAAAAAGGCGGGGCGTTGAGTGCGGACTTCGACTACGCGTCGTCGTTGGCGGATGAACGCCGCAAATATCAGCAATATCGGAGAATTACCGCTAATCTGCTGTATTCCAAGACTTTCAAGGAAACCATACGAACCACGGCCGGCTTGGGCTTCTATTCGGATATCGACGCGCAGAAACTCGACCCGTCCGACGTGAAATACCAGCGCAAGCGCTCGTCCGAAAACATGGGCGTGAAGTTCAATGCCAATGTTAACTGGCAGATGGACAAGAATTTCCTCAAATCATTGAAATTCAATCTGTCCGGATCATATTCCAAGCAGACGGGATATACCCAGGAGTTGCGCGGAAACTATGGATATATGGTGACTTCCGCCATGAAGGACGGAACGGTGGCAGCCAATGTGAGCGGTCCTGTGACCGATGTCGACGGCAATGTGCTTACCAATACGGACAAGCCCGGATACCAGGCATCTACGAACATCCTTCCTTACGAATTCCTTACCAAGATGCATACTTACGGCAAGCCGCTCAATGTGTTTGCCAAGGCCATGGCCAACATGTTCACGGAATTCTGGGGCATCGGGAACAAGATCATTGCCGGAACTGAATGGAAAACGGATGTGAACTTCGGACGTGGAAAGGTGTTCGACCCGCTCATGCCGCCGTCATCTGGATTGCGCATGCGCCCATATACCGAGATACCGGCATTGAACCAGTTCTCTGTATATGCTGAAGACAATATTTCCGCGACATTGCTGAAAAGGGAGTTGAAAGTTCAGCTCGGTGTCCGTTTTGACATGATCCAGCCAGGCAGGACCGAGGGCCGCAATGCGGTTTCGCCTCGTTTCAATGCCTCATACGACATTATCCCTGACCGCCTGAAAATCCGCGGAGGATGGGGAATCACCTCGAAAGCACCGCCGCTTGTCTACCTTTACCCGGACAAGGCGTATTTCGATTTCGTGAATTACAGCAATATCGGTCAGACTGGCGTGACGGAGGACCAGACCCTCAGCATGATTACGACCAAGGTTTACGACACATCTGAACCGTCATTGAAAATCGCCAAGAACATGAAGAGCGAAATCGGCATCGACTTTACGCTTGCCGGCATGAGATTCTCCGTGACCGGATTCAAGGAAAAATTGACTGACGGGTACTCTTTCGGGTTGGACCGCAGCTCATTCCACATATTCGAGCTCAAAAAATACGAGGGAATATCCCGGGCAGGCACATATCCGTCGCTGAAGTATTCGAACTCTGCCAATGTCGTGCTCAGTTACATGAAACCTCTGAACAACAAGGTGGATGAGACACGCGGAATAGAGTTTGACCTGGATTTCGGACAGATACGGCCTATCCGTACCTCGTTCGTGCTCAATGGCGCGTACATGCGTACGGACATGTATTCCACTTCCGAGTCTTATTTCCAGAAAAGTCCGGATTCGGGCGGCGTGTATAAGGACATTGGAATATATGCCTCCGGTGACGGCAGCCGTTATTCCAGATTCTCCACGAACCTGCGCGTGATCCACAATATCCCGAAAATCGGGTTCGTCATTTCAATGTCTTTGCAGACAATCTGGATCGACACCCAGGAGAATCTCGGAACAGACAACATCCGCCCTGTCGCATACCTCAGCGCATCGAACTTGAAGTATGTTCCTGTCGGGGAGAATGACACGGTCAATCCTGACATACAGAAGCAGATATTGGCTAACAGGCTCATCAAGGAGTCCTATAATCCACTGTGGTTGTGTAACTTGCGTATCACCAAGGAGATTGGAGAGTACTTCGGCTTCACGTTCTTCCTTAACAATGTCTTCAAGACGAACCCTCTGGAAGAAAGCCGCAGGAATCCCGGATCTTATATCAGTTCCAGGAATCCGTCACAATTCTTCGGTATCGAGGCATGGGTTAAATTCTGATTGCAATGAAAAGATATATATGGATTTTGGCCGTGACTTCGGCTATGATGTGCTCGTGTTGGCGGGACAATGCACCTGAAAGTCAGTTCGTTCAGGATTTCAAGCTCCGTCTTGAATACATGGAATACGGGAAGACGGCGAATTTCCCGGAGCCGGTGGACGTGTCAATGACGAATACCACCGAGCAATATACTTACGTGTTCAAGAGCAATCTTGACGGAACTGTCGATGTCAATGGCGTCATGCCAGGACACTATACACTTACTGTTTCAGGAAGAGTTGACGGAACTCATATCGCAGGATTTGTCAATTCATTGATCCTCAGGCTTGATGCCGCGCCGGAAAACGAGGTGATGGAACTATTCGCGGTGTCTTCCAGCCCGGTCATCTTCAAGGAACTCTACTATGCGGGATCATTGACTCCGACCTCCGGCTCATATAGGAATGACGGATTCTATTCGATATATAACAATTCGGACGCCCCTGTGGACATCTCGGATTTGTATATCGGAATGAATGAAAACTATGGCGGATTGGGAGAAGCCGGACCGCTTTGGCCTGGCGAAACTGCGGGAGCATATAAGAATGTGTACCTGCAAAGCGTCTGGAAGATAGTTGCAGGTAACGGGAAGAGGAAAGTGCAGCCAGGCGAGACTATAGTAATCGCCACCATGGCGGCACCTCACAACAAGGATGCCTCCTATAACCCGGCATCTCCGGTGGACCTGTCAAATGCCGATTATGAGGCATATGTGGTGGACCCGGAGAACAAATACCCTGACCTGCCGGCGCCTAATATGGAAATGGCATTCTGGCCGGACTATGCGTATCTGTGGCGCAGCGGCGTCTTCGGACAGAGCATGGTGCTGGTCAAGGCGTCTCGTGAAGAGTTCGCGGCATTTGAACAAGTTATGCTTCCGGAAACATTCCAGGACCCGTTCGAAAGCGAGGAATATTGGAAATGCCTGAAGGTTCCGTATGAATATGTGACTGACGCTGTGGATATCATCCAGAATGAGATGGCTACGTCTACCAAACGCTTTTCTCCGAAGATAGATGCAGGATATGCCACCGTAGGAAAGACATATTGCGGATGCAGCGTCCGACGCAAGACCATATCAACCGTGGGAATTCCCAAACTTATGGACACCAACAACTCTACGGTAGACTTCGAAGTGAACACTAAACCATTGTCGGAATGAAGAGCAGATCTGGAATTATATTTATTGTAGCGGCTGCATACCTGGCCGCAGCCGGAGGAAATCTGCATGCCCAGCAGACAAGGAATGCCATTGCGTCTGAAATGGAATTCACAGCGAAATCAGACTTCGGCCGTGCCGCTGTCGGAGGCGATGTCGAATCGGGCAGTTTCCATCGTCCCCAGGAGGCTTCTGACAAATATGGCATATTCTTCAAGGCGGACGGAGAACGTCAGGTCGGACTGTTCCATCTGAAAGGGAACTTTGATTTTCGCCAATCCTTTGAGAACGGAATACAATACTCCTCCACATTCAACCCGCTGCGGGACATGCCGTACGTCATTGCCGACAGCACGGGAGGCGATTGGAGAAAACAGTATTATTCAATGTGGGTGGACATTTCCGCGAAGATTTGCGAAAAACTGTCCGCCGGCATCGGCATTGACCTTAATGTCGGACGCGGTGCGAAAAACATTGACCCGAGGCCGCAGGCTGGCATGAGCAAAATCGGGCTTGAACCGACATTGTCCTTCAATGCAGGGGGTGCGGGCGTCTTTTCGGCAGGTTTCACGTATTATTCCTATCGCGAGAACTCGAATCTGATCTTGTATGACTCGTCCGTGCCGCAGAAACTGTATCTGCTGAAAGGCCTGGGGCAATATACTTACGAGATTTTCAGCACCACGGAGCGTGAAAGGAAGTATGAGGGGAACAGTCTGGGTGCAGTCCTCGGATGGCTTCTGACACGCAATGATGTTTCTGTCTCGGCCAAGGCTTCGTACTTGAACGGCATGGAATCCGTGTTCGACATCGACTACAACAAGCCTCATTACCGTGGCAAATATTATACGGATTCCTGGCGCGGAAAGTTCGGTTTCCTGTATGATCCGGCGAATTGGGGACTGCATGTGTCTGCGGACTATAACGGGTCCCGTGGCTCCGGCCGTGAACTTGTCCAGTATTTCAATTCTTCGTCAGATGTCAATGCATGGGTGACTGATTCTGAAATACCTGCGCGCTATGTGTCTGTGAATCATGATGTTGATGCGGAAGCGGGCGTGGCGGTCAAGCGTGACGGCTATGAAACATGGAGATTTACGGCTACGGCTGGCTGGAACAGTCTTGATCAGACCTACAAGGCCACATCGTCAGAGATGAAAGTCGTTTCTGCCGATTTCGGAGCCCGTGTTTCCAGACAGATAAGGCTTGCCAAAGCGGAACTTGATTTTGCCGGTTCCGTCAACGGCAGCAAAAACTTGGATGCCTCCCTGCAATGCTCAAGAAGGGAAACGGATGACGACAATATCCCCGTGGGCCTGGTGCAGGAAGACTTCAAGATATTGGGTTCCAATGTCTTCGGAGCTTCGCTGGAAATGGGGTGCGACTGGAGTCTGAAACATACAAGAACTGTCGGCACACGCTTGACAGGATTTTATCAGTCAGCATCTGCCGGGTTGCACCGTTACGGAGTGTCGCTTGGCGTTTCGTTCAAATTCTAGACTTCCCGTCCCCGCAAAAGTACCTTGCTGATGAATGGCGTCTGCCAGCAGTATGGAATCCATGTGAGGGACGGAATCTTTTTGGTGATGATGAGATTCGCCAGCTTTCCCTGTGTGATGGAGCCGGCTATATCGCTGACACCCATGGCGTAGGCGGAATTGAGCGTGCAGGCATTGAGCGATTGGACAGGGGTAAGGCGCATCTGGATGCAGCCGAGGGACATGATGGTCCTCATGTCGCCGCATGGAGAAGAACCGGGATTGTAATCCGATGCCAGGGCTATGCCCAGACCTGCATTGATGAAATCCTGGGCGCGGCCGTATTGCATGCGGAGGAAGAAAGACGCCCCAGGGAGCATCGTGGCCATGGTCTTCTGACCCTTCAGGGCTGTTATTTCCGCATCAGTGGTACTCTCCAGATGGTCCACGGAAAGCGCATTGTGACGGACGCCGACCTGGACGCCGCCTGAAACTGCCAGCTGGTTCGCATGGAGCTTTACACGCATGCCGTAACGCTCGCCCTCGGAAAGAATCCTGTCAGTCTGTTCTGGCGTGAAGAAACCATCCTCGCAGAAAACATCGATGAAATCTGCCAGCTGCTCCTTGGCCACGGCAGGAATCATCTCCTTGCAGACATGTTCGACATACTCCTCCTGACGCCCTGCAAACGCGCGCCCGACGGCATGAGCCCCCAGGAACGTGGCACGGATGACGGCAGGAGATGTTTCACGAATACGGCGGATTACACGCAGGATTTTAAGCTCATCCTCCGTGGTAAGCCCGTAACCGCTTTTGATTTCGATTGCCCCTGTGCCCTTGGAAATCATTTCATTGACCCGAAGCATCGCCTGGCGGTACAACTCGTCCTCGGAAGTGCGGTGCAGCAGGTCGGCGGAGTTCAGGATGCCCCCGCCGTGCGCTGCAATTTCCGCGTAAGAAAGTCCTTCGATCTTGTCCAGAAACTCGCGCTCCCTCGTGCCCGCGAAAACGATGTGGGTGTGAGAGTCGCAAAACGCCGGCAGCACTAATCCGCCATCAGCGTCAATGACTCCGCAACCTTCCTCCGAAGGAAGAGCGTCCATCTGCCCGAAATCAGCAATGTGTTCATTATCAATGAGAAGCCATGCGTTGTCGAGCGTGCCGGTTTCCGACATTGCCGCACCCTCTTTCCGCAGAACGCCCTCCTCCACGATTCCGGCAATTTGCCCGATATTCTTTATCAATGTTTTCATGACAAGACCTTGTAGACCTATTATAATACAATGTTCTTTTCGTCACGCAGGAATTCGATGCTCTTCATGATGAGCGGATGCATGTAGGTATCCACATCCACGAACGGTACGACCTTGCGGTACTCTGTGAAAAGTTTCTCGATGAGAGGCGATGACTTGCCTGGGCGTCTGAACTCCAGAGCCTGGGCCGCATTGAACAACTCTATTGCGAGAACCGTCTCGACATTGTCGACGACCCTGACGAGCTTGGTGGCGGAGTTTGAACCCATGCTCACGTGGTCCTCCTGGCCCTGGGAAGACGGAATCGAATCGCAGGAAGCTGGCCAGCAAAGCATCTTGTTCTGGCTCACGATGGATGCTGCGGTGTACTGAGGAATCATGAAACCGCTGTTCAGGCCAGGTTTAGCGACCAGGAACATCGGGAGACCGCGCTGTCCGCTGATCAGCTTGTAGATACGCCTTTCGGAGATGTTGGACAACTCGGACATTGCGATAGCCAATGTATCCATAGGAATGGCGATAGGCTCTCCGTGGAAGTTGCCCGCAGAAATAATCATGTCCTCGTCCGGGAAAACGTTAGGATTATCGGTCGCGCTGTTGATTTCATTGCCGATCACCGACTCTACGTAACGGATATTGTCCTTCACGGCACCATGAACCTGAGGTATGCAGCGGAATGAGTAAGGGTCCTGTACGTGCTGTTTAGGTCTGCGTATAAGTTCGCTTCCCTCAAGCAGTTTCAGGAAATTGTCCGCAGTTTCCAGCTGGCCCTTGTGACGGCGCAGGAGGTGAGTCAGCTCATAGAACGGCTCGATGCGACCGTCGTAAGCCTCCAATGACATCGCTCCGATGCAGTCAGCCCAACGTGAGAGTCTCATGCTCTTTATCAATGCCCAAACGGCGTGTGCGCTCATGAATTGCGTTCCGTTAAGGAGTGCCAGACCTTCCTTTGACTGGAGCCTGATCGGTTCCCAGCCAAGTTCCTGCCAGACATCTGCGGCAGGACGGACCTTGCCCTGGTAAAGCACTTCTCCCATTCCGATAAGCGGCAGACAGAGATGTGCCAGCGGAGCCAGGTCGCCCGATGCTCCCAGCGAACCCTGCTGATAGACCACAGGAAGGACATCATTGTTGAACATGTCGATGAGCCTCTGGATGGTAACCATCTGGACGCCCGAATGACCGTATGACAATGACTGTATCTTCATGAGCAGCATCAACTTGACGATTTCCGGTCTGACGGTGTCGCCTGTTCCGCATGCGTGGGACATAACCAGATTGTGCTGGAGCTGTGAAAGGTCCGCTTCAGGGATGGTGATGTTGCAGAGTGAACCGAATCCGGTGGTCACGCCATAGACGGGACGGCCGATGTCTTCCATCTTGCTGTCCAGGTAGTCGCGGCATTTCTGCACTGCATGTGCGGATTCCTCTGACAGTTCCAGTGTTTCATGGTTTTCGATGATTCTCTTCACCTGCTTCAAGGTGAGAGTCTCTTCTGAAATCTTATGTGGCATATTTTGTCAGTTTTTTATGTTTCCAAGCGCTTCGCGCACCAATGTTTCGTCAGCATTGACAGGAACGGTCACCGTCAATGACGGGGTGCGTCCCATTTCGCGTGTGATGGCGTGGAGTGCGCCTTCGTTGCGGGCCCAGCTGCGGCGGGCAATGCCGTTGTTCACGTCCCAGAACAGCATGTCGGTGATGTGGCGGTCCGAGTCCGCGCTGCCGTCGATTACCATGCCGAAGCCGCCGTTGATGACCTCGCCCCAGCCGACACCGCCGCCGTTATGGATTGATACCCAGGTAGCTCCGCGGAATGAATCGCCGATTACGTTCTGGATGGCCATATCTGCGGTAAACTGTGAGCCGTCGTATATGTTGGATGTCTCGCGGAATGGCGAGTCGGTTCCTGAAACGTCGTGATGGTCGCGTCCGAGGACAATCGGAGCGGTGATTTCGCCACGTCTGATAGCTTCGTTGAAGGCCAATGCGATTCTGGTCCTGCCTTCGCAGTCAGCATAGAGGATTCTGGCCTGTGAACCGACCACGAGATGATTTCTGCCGGCCTCTTCGATCCAATGTATATTGTCACGGAGCTGGCCCTGGATTTCCTCCGGAGCCGTCTTGGCCTCCTCTTCCAGGATTCTTACCGCGATGGCATCGGACTTCGCCAGGTCCTCCGGATTTTCGGACATGCAGACCCATCTGAACGGACCGAAGCCGTAGTCGAAATAAAGCGGACCCATAATGTCCTGGACGTATGAAGGATAGCGGAATTTTCCGTCCGGTTTCAATATGTCAGCACCGGCGCGGGAAGACTCCAGCAAGAAAGCATTGCCATAATCGAAGAAATACATTCCCTTGGCAGTCAGCCTGTTGATGGCTGCGACCTGGCGTCTCAGCGATTCGCGCACGCACTCCTTGAAACGCTCCGGCTCCTCCGCCATCATGCGCTTCGATTCTTCCAACGAATGCCCGACAGGATAATAGCCGCCGGCCCAAGGATTGTGCAGCGACGTCTGGTCGGATCCGAGGTCCACGTCAATGCCTTCGTCAGCAAGTCTTTCCCAGAGGTCCACCACGTTGCCTACATACGCAAGCGATACTACTTCCTTGTCAGTCATGGCTTTACGTATGCGCTTCATGAGTTCGTCCAGGTCTTCGTGCAGTTCATCCACCCATCCCTGTTCATGACGTTTACGTGCCGCGAGCGGATTGATTTCCGCGGTCACGCTCACTACTCCGGCGATGTTTCCGGCCTTAGGCTGCGCTCCCGACATGCCGCCAAGTCCGGCGGTGACGAAAAGCATGCCCTTCATGTTTTCCTGAGTTCCTTCAAAGCCTCTGTTCCTCAGCTGTTTACGTGCCGCGTTCATTACTGTGATGGTGGTGCCGTGGACAATGCCTTGAGGCCCTATATACATATAGGAGCCGGCTGTCATCTGACCGTATTGCGATACGCCCATTGCATTGAACCTCTCCCAGTCGTCCTGTTTCGAGTAGTTAGGAATCACCATACCGTTGGTAACTACGACACGTGGAGCGTCCTTGTGGCTCGGGAAGAGACCCATCGGATGTCCTGAATACATGGCAAGTGTCTGCTCGTCAGTCATTTCTGCGAGATATTTCATCGCCAGGCGGTACTGCGCCCAGTTCTGGAAAATGGCTCCGTTGCCACCATAGATGATGAGCTCGTGCGGGTGCTGTGCGACGCGCGGGTCCAGATTGTTCTGGATCATTGCCATTATCGCTGCTGCCTGACGGCTTTTCGCCGGGTACTCGTCGATCGGCCTTGCATACATCTCGTAATCAGGGCGGAAACGGTACATGTAGATGCGGCCGTAGTCATGCAGCTCCTGCGCAAACTCCTCAGCCAGAATACTGTGGAACTTGGTCGGGAAATATCTCAACGCATTGCGTACAGCCAGTACCTTTTCCTCGTCCGTAAGAATGTCCTTGCGTTTAGGGGCATGATTTATCGCCATGTCGTATGGTTTTTTCTCCGGAAGCTCCGCAGGGATGCCTTCGAGTATCTGTTTCTGAAAATCAGTCATGTTATCCGATGTTTTTGTTTACTTCTGAAAGGATTTCCGCTTCTTTTTCCGCTGCTTCTTTTGCGATTTTCTCCGCCTCGGCAGTCAGACTGTCAGCCATTGCACGGTCTTTCAGCCCGGCAGCATTGATACGGACATTGAGCTGGGCCCCTTTCACGGCCGCGAGCGCTGCGATTGCTCCGACGCCCGCGTCAGATGCGGATGCAGGGTTGCCCTTGCGCGCCATTTCGAGTGCCAACGGCATGGCTTCCAATGCGGTCTGCATTGTCCTGAGCGGAACCTGGGTCGCGTAGAGCGTAGCTTTTTCCATGGCTTCTGCGCGTGCCGCCTTCTCCTCTTCCGTGCCCTTTGGCATTGAAAATACGTTCATGATCTTGGCGAATGCAGCCGTGTCTTCGTCCACGAGTTTCAGCAGGCGTTCCATGATGTCCTGTCCTTTTACGGCCTGGTCGGAGAACTCCTTCCAACGGTCGTCCCAGCCGCGTTTGTGTGCGGAGAGATTGGCCACCATTGCGCCCAGAGCTGCTGCAAGCGCGCCCATGTATGCGGATACGGAACCGCCTCCCGGAGCCGCCGATTCGGATGCGGTCTCTCTGGCGAATCCCTTGAGTGTCATGCGGATAAGTCTTTCTTTTTCAGCCATGACAGCCTCGTCCTCCATCAGAAATTCGATGACCTTCTCCCTAGGGTTGAATGGCTTCAGGTCGCTGAGTCCCAATGATTTGACGGCGATTTTTATGATTTCGTCCTCGCTGATGCCAAGCGAGCGCTGCTGTTTTTCGAGATAATATCTGCCGGTTTCCAGAAGTACGCGTTTAGGTACCAGACCGACGATTTCCGTTCCGGTCACGCGCAGTCCACGTGCTGCAGCAGCCCTGCATACCTCTTCGAATGCCACGTGGAGCGGAGTGGTGTTTATGTCAGTGATGTTCATCGACACCTGTGCGATGCCGTATTCCTCTATGTACCAGCCGATTGCCTTGCAGCCCTTGAGCGTTCCCGGTATCCAGATGGTCTGGCCTTCCGCGTCTTTCAGAATCTTTCCTGTCAGGCTGCCTCCTTCTCTTGCAGGACGGCCTTTTTCACGCACGTCGAACGCCACCGCCATAGCTCTGCGGGTAGATGTCGTATTCAGATTGAAGTTTACTGCAATGAGAAAATCCCTCGCGCCCACGTTTGTCGCGCCGGCTTTCGCCACGGTTTCATTGTACTCGCCGGGTCCGAAGTCCGGTTTCCTTTTCGGGTCAATGACTTTTTCAGGGAGTGCTTCATATTCTCCCGCACGGCATACTGCAAGATTCTTTCTTTCAGGCGTATATGCTGCCGCCTCGTAGCAATAGCAAGGTATGCCCAGCTCGTCGTAGATACGTTTCGCCAGTGTGCGTGCCCATTCGGCGCATTCATCCAATGTCGTTCCGGCTACCGGTATGAGCGGAAGTACGTCCGTGGCTCCTGACCGTGGATGTGCTCCGTGGTGCTGCCTCATGTCGATAAGTTCGGCCGCTTTCTTTTCACCCTGGAACGCCGCTTCCATTACCGCTTCCGGTGAACCGACGAATGTCACGACTGTGCGGTTCGTAGCCTCTCCCGGGTCTACATCCAGAACTCTTACACGTTCTTCGCCGCGCTCCGTATTTACGGTAGTATCGGCTATCGCCTTGACAATCAGGTCGATTACTTCCTTGTTCCGTCCTTCACTATAGTTCGGGACGCATTCGATGATTTTGTCCATATTTAAAGTCAATGTTATTAAAACGTATAAATATACGCATATTTCCCCTGATTTAGGAAATTTTCTTGCATTGACTTTACCTATGGGGTGCTAATCCTCTGTGGCTGGAGCCTCTCCGCGGCGGTAAATCTTGTAGCCTATCATTGCCATCGCGATGCTCATGAGCGGGCTGATGATGTTGAAGAAGCAGTATGGCAGGTAGGCGAGTGTCGGCACGCTCAGGATCGTCGCCTGGGTCATGCCGCAGCTGCTCCACGGGAAAAGCGGGGAAGTCACTGTGGATGAGTCCTCTACGGAGCGACCTAGCAGCCTGCTTTCATATCCGCGTTTGGCGTAGATGTCCTTATATATATCGGAAGTGAGGATAATTGACAGGTATTGGTCGGAAATCACGCCGTTCAGGATTACGCCCGTGCTGACCGTGGAAGCCACCAGTCCAGTGCGCGTCTTGGTCATCGGCAATATCAGCGATGCCAGGTGATGGAGCATCCCGCTGGCCTTCATGCAGCCGCCGAAACACATTGCGCAGATAATCAGATAAACGGTATTGAGCATGCCGAGCATACCTCTGGACGATACCAGCATATTGACCTCTTCGACGCCGGTATCGACTGACACTGAATCATATACGGTCTTGACAATGCCGGTGAACAGCACGCCGGCTTCGCCCGTTGATATGCCCATTGATTCCAATGCCTTGTTGCCGATTTCGGAGATGATGTGCGGCTGGAGGATGATGGCGCAGACCGCTGCAAGGACCATTGAAATGCCCAGCACCGGCAGCGCCGGCATTTTCTTCGCGATCAATATGCCCGTTACGAGCGGTACGATCAATGTCCACAAGCTGATGTTGAATTTCGCGGCCAATGTCTCCGTATAGACCGAGATTTGCGCAGAATCGTTGCCGCTGTGCAGGAATCCCAGTATCAGGAACAATGTCAATGTCAATGCGAATGTCGGTACTGTGGTGAGCATCAGGTACTTGATATGCCTGAACAGGGGACTGCCCGAGATTGACGCGGCCATGACGGTGGTGTCGGAAAGCGGTGAAATCTTGTCGCCGAAATAGGCTCCGGAGATGATGGCTCCGGCAATCATGCCGTCACTGAATCCCTGTGCCTTGCCGATACCCATCAATGCCACGCCGATGGTGGCGATGGTTGTCCAGGAACTGCCTATCATCACCGAGATGAAGGCGCAGATGATGCACGCGGTCACCAGAAATACCCTGGGCGAGATTATCTGGACACCATAATATATAAGTGAAGGCACGGTGCCGCTCATGGTCCATGTCCCGGAGATGCCACCGATCATGAACAGTATGACTATGGCGGTGGTGACGTCGCCGATGTTGCTGCGTATCGCGTCTTCGAAGTCTTCCCACGGCTTCTTGAAAAGCCACATCGCGAGCCATACGCACAGGCCCGATGCGAAAAGAAGGGAAACCTGGCTTGCGCCCAATATCGCGTCGCTCCCGAAGAAGCTGATGTTCAATGCCAGCAGTATCATCAGTACTGCAATCGGAATCAATGATATGACCGTCCGGATTATTGATGCTCGTTTCATATTTACATTCAAAAATAGGCGTGAGCCGCCGCTGACGCCATAAAGTACATCTCTAATAATTTTTTATCCTACAAAAATAACTAATTTTTCGCAGGTGGTCAAAAATGTTTGTCGTGGTAGCGGTTACCTCATCATCACGAAGGTTGCAATCAGCGGGAGGTAGTCTTTCAGGCTGGATCGGAGGAGTTTGAGGGCTTGCTGGATGCGGTAGTCGATGGTCTTCGGGGAGACGCCCAGCATTGTGGCGATTTCTTCGTAGGTCTTTTTTTCGTAGCGGTTGAGCTCGAAGGCCTGGCGGTATGAATCGGGAAGCTGGGCTACGGCGGCCTGGATGCGGCTTTCCAGTTCTTTGACGATATAGAAATCCGGTGACTCGAACTGGCCGTGAAGTTTCTTGTGCATCTCGTCCAGGACACGGCGCTCCACCATCTCGTGGCTGATGTGCTTGAGGCAGCGGTTGCGTGTCGCGGTAAAAAGATATTTGGACAATGAATCCGTGATGTGGAGTTCCGAATGGTTCTCCCAAACCCAGAGCATCAGCTCCTGGACGATGTTTTCGCAGACGTCGCTGCTTTTTATGAATAGCTTGGCATAGGCGCACAACGTACTGTAATAACGCATGAAGACCTTCTCGTATGCGGCCATGTTTCCGCTTTTGAGCAGGTCAAGAAGAAAAGTGTCAGTGCTGTTGTCAGTTATGCGCATGTCCACAAATTTAGAAAAATTTTCAAAAAAACTGCAAAAACGTTTAGGAGATTCCTTTCGGGAGAGGTCTTATATGTGTAAAAGCTGAAATGATGGAAGAAAATCAGATGGAAAACATGCTCATCCGCTATTATGGCGGTGAACTTACGGCAGAGGAAATCAATGAAGTCGAGACCTGGATGAAGGCCTCGGCTGCAAACATGAAAACTGCCGAGCAGATATATTATATATGTTTCGCATCTGATGCGCTGGAAGCGAAGAAGAGCATTGACTCTGAGAAAGCTTTCAAGAAAGTACATGCACGCATAATCTCCGGCAGGCTCAGGAACATCTTCCGTCATGTGGAGCGCGTCGCAGCCGTGATGCTGCTGCCGTTCATCGGACTGACCGCATGGCTTCTCTTCGATATGGCACGCGACTTCAGCTCCACCGTGGAAATCCGCTCTACCGCCGGTATGGTAAGTTGCGTCACACTTCCGGATAACTCCAAGGTGTGGCTGAACTCCGACTCATATCTCCGCTATCCGTCCAGATTCGGCAAGGAACGCCGCGTCACCCTCTATGGCGAAGGCTATTTCGAAGTCTCCAAAGATCCCAAGCACAAATTCATCGTTGAGGCGCAGAACTCCGAAGTCGTGGTGCACGGAACCGAGTTCAATGTGGAGTCTTATGGCGATGACTACGTGCGCACGACATTGGTATCGGGCATCGTGGATATGAACTACGATGACGTGAATCACCACCGCAAGGCATTGAGGCTCATGCCTTCGCAGCAGGCCATATACAATACGAAGACAGGCGTAATGCACCTTCGTGAGGAGAATGTCCTCTGCAATACATCATGGCGTGACGGCAAGATTGTCCTCGACAACACCTCGCTGGAGGATGCCCTCCGTATGATCGGAAACAAGTACAATGTGAACTTCATCATCAAGAACGACAACCACAGACATTACAAGTTCACAGGTACGTTCTCCAACCAGAATCTCGATGTGATTCTGCGCTATTTCAATATTTCATCCAACATACGCTTCAAACAGATCGATGAACGTCAGACCGGTCGCGACGGCTCTGCGGGCAGAAGTGTGTATGAAGTGATTTAATCCACATAACACGAAAAATTATCAAACTATTAAACCGCACTGAATGACACAAACCAGATAAAACGTTAAAAATATACGGGACCGCCCGAAGAGCAATCCCGTACGTCAGAAAAAACGCATGGTAATCTCCCAATCCCATGCAGAATTCCACAATATTTTCAAATTTATGAAAAAAAATAACCACAAAGAAATTTTTCTGTGGGTAGGGCGTGTTATGGCGAAAGCCATGGCCTGGTGTCTGACACTGACACTCCTGTCCCTCCCGGCGTTCGCTCAGGAGCAGAAAACCATCACCGTAAAGGTGAACAATGCTCCTATCTCCTCTGTTATCAAGCAGATAGAACAGCAGAGCGGCTACACTTTCTTCTACAACAACGATGTCAATGTGAACTCGAATGTCACCATTTCGATGCAGAACGGCGACATCAAGACGGCATTGTCCCAGATTTTCAAGGGAACAGGAATCACCTGGTCCATTGACGGCGAGCATGTCATCCTTTCGAAGTCCCAGCAGACAGCCAAAGTTGCCGCTCCTGCCGACCAGAAACTTCATGGTGTCGTTCTCGACAGGGCTGGCCAGCCGATTACCGGAGCAGCCATCGTAGTCGAGGGCAATACCTCCATTTATGCGCTTTCAGACATTGACGGAAAGTTCACTCTCCCATTGAACAGCCAGACGTCAGATGCCACACTCCTGGTTTCATTCCTCGGTTATGTGTCGCAGTCTATAGCGGTAAACGGTCGCGGCAATATCGAAATCGTACTTCAGGACGATACTCAACTTCTTGAGACATCGGTTGTTACCGCTCTCGGTATAAAGAAGTCAGAACGTTCCGTGACATACAACGTGCAGGCTCTCGATGAAAGCATTTTCAAGAATCGTGACGCGAACCTCGTGAACTCCATCCAGGGCAAGCTCGCCGGCGTGCAGGTAAATGCTACCGGTGCAGGTCCGGGTGCTGAGACCAAGGTCGTGATGCGTGGTGCGAAATCATTGTCCAACTCGAACAACGCGCTCTACACCCTCGACGGCATTCCTCTTCCGACATTGTCAATGACTACTCCGGGCGACAGCTACTCCATCTATAGCGGAAGCGCCATTTCCGGAGACGGTATCTCGAACTTCAACTCTGAAGATATCAGCGGTATGACGGCGCTCGTAGGTCCTTCAGCAGCAGCTCTTTATGGTTACAAGGCGCAGAACGGTATCCTTATGCTCACCACCAGGACCGCAGACGAAGGCGTACATGTTTCATACAGCACTAATACCACATTCTCATCTCCGGTGATGCTCCCTGAACTCCAGAGTACCTATGGCGCCAAGGAAGGTGTCTATGCTTCATGGGGAAACAAACTCCTCTCACCGCAGACCTGGTCAGTGAAGGATTTCTTCCAGACGGGCTACAACACCCAGCACACGATTTCCCTCGGAATCGGCCGCGAGAACAGCCACACCTACGTGTCTGCCGGCATCAATGACGCCCAGGGCGTGATTCCGAACAATGAATACAGACGTTACAATGTAACTGCCAATCATTCAGAGGATTTCCTGAACGACAAGATGCATCTCAGCCTCCTTGCGATGTATGCCAATGTGAAGGAGCAGAACATGCTTGCGGGCGGCCAGTACTATAACCCGCTCATTCCTTTGTACCTGATGTCACCTAGTGACGACCTCGACAAATACTCTGTTTACGAGCGTTACGACGCTTCCAGAAACTTCCCTGTACAATATTGGGACTGGGGCAGCCAGGATCTCCAGATGCAGAACCCGTTCTGGACCATCAACAGGAACATGTTCAACAATACGAAGAACCGTTACATCCTGGGAGGTTCGCTCAAATACGACATCACCGACTGGATGGATATCTCCGCACGTGCAAGAATGGATTACAACAACACTCTTGCCGAGCAGAAGAACTATGCTTCCACATCAGGACTTTTCGCCGGAAGCAAGGGACGTTACTTCCACAACCAGTCCACCACACTTCAGACTTATGCTGACGTTCTCCTCAATATCCACAAGACCTTCGGCGAGAACCTTATCCAGCTCAATGCCAATGTCGGTGCATCTGTCGAGGATTACAATTATCGTCAGACTTATTCCGCAGGAGACCTTCTTGGAGTTCCTAACCTCTTCACGTTCAATAACATGAATACAAGCAAGGGCTTCTATAAGAATACATATAGGGATCAGGTACAGTCAGTATTCGCTACTGCACAGCTCGGTTTCAAGAACATGGTATTCCTCGATGCGACACTCCGTTCAGACTGGAACACCCAGATGGTGAACACTTCGTCACTTCCGCTTGCATACCCTTCAGTCG
>OQVS01001029.1_pt1 | contig 19285 bp, 15 predicted proteins | sample 1691601 | NCBI WGS metagenome assembly OQVS01 (sample SAMN03418268, study PRJEB22391) | human gut metagenome | biome: human-gut; feature: organic feature; material: feces | host: Homo sapiens | place: Tanzania | collected 2013-01
CCCGCGACCCCAACCTTGGCAAGGTTGTGCTCTACCAACTGAGCTATTTCCGCAAGATTTCTTATTTCTAAGAAGCATCTCTCTCGATTGCGGTTGCAAAGGTAGCACTTTTTTCTGAACCCACAAACTTTTTCGATGTTTTTTTTCATTTTTTCTTCAAAAAAGTTGATTTTTCTTGAAAAAGAGGGTCAAAACGGGGTTTTTGGCCCTCTTTTCCGCCCATTCTGAAGTGTTTTCATCGAAAACGGCGTTCGTCTTGCTTCAAAGACATCAATCCATGCGCGACAGATAATCGTCGGGTGTGAAGCGCCGCAACACCTCCAGTTGGTCTGTTCCCTCATGAACCATGGCTATGGCGGGGTGTGAAATGCCATTAAACGTGTTCGTCTTGACGGTGGTGTAATGGATCATATCTTCAAAAATGACGTTCTCGCCTATCTGCAACTCATGATCGAAGCGCCATGAACCCATAAAATCGCCAGAAAGACAACTGTTGCCGCCGAGCCTATATATATAATAAGGTGGGAGGGAAGAATTTTCTGCATCAGAAGAAACAGCCCCCGACGCATCCTCCACCGTCTCTGCCCCACGCACAGCCGGCATGTAGGGCATCTCAAGACAATCGGGCATGTGACAAGTGAAGCTCACGTTAAGTATGGCGGTGCGTATGCCGCGGTTCTCAACAATGTCTACCACCTGCGACACCAGCGGTCCCGTCTGCCAAGCGAAGGCGCTGCCGGGCTCCAGCACCACCTTAAGCCACGGGTAGCGACGGCGGAACCCTTGCAACAGGCTGATGAGACGCTCCACGTCATAGTCGGCACGGGTCATGAGGTGGCCGCCGCCAAAGTTTATCCACTTCAGCTGCGGGAACCACTTAGCAAACTTTTCCTCTATATGTGCGAGTGTGCGCTCAAATACATCCGACCCGCTCTCGCAATGGCAATGGCAATGGAAGCCTTCAATATCCTCAGGCAACTGCTCCGGCAACAGGTCGGCGGTGACGCCAAAGCGTGTACCGGGAGCACAGGGGTTGTAGAGGTCGGTGCCGACCTCCGAATATTCGGGATTCACACGCAGACCCATGCTCACCGCTGCGTTTTCCTCCTTCACGCGGTTGTGCAGACGGCTATACTGCGACAGCGAGTTAAACGTCAAATGGCTCGAGCAGCGTGCTATCTCACCAATCTCGTCATCGGTATAGGCTGGCGAGTAAGTGTGGGCAGGGCGTCCAAACTTATGATACGCCATGAGCGCTTCAGACAGCGAACTGGCGGTCGTGCTGTTTATATACTCGCGGAAAATGGGGAACGTCTTCCACAGGGCAAACGCCTTGAAGGCAAGGATAATCTCCACGCCAGCACGGTCGGCCACGCTCTTTATAAGGGCGAGGTTACGGCGCAGACGCTTCTCTTCAAGCACATACATGGGTGTGCTTATTTGGGCAAAGGTGTCGGTGTTTACTTTCATAAATGCAAAATTAGGGAAAAAATCCGAGCACTTTCAATATTTTTATATAATTTTGCAATTCAATACTGCTGAATTTCAGTTAACAAGCAAAGCAACAAGAAAAACAAATATGGCAAGAAAAAAGAAACCGCTACCCATACTGGAGAACATCACCATTGAGGACATTGCCGCCGAAGGCAAATCGCTCGCAAGGGTGAACGACATGGTGGTGTTCGTGCCCTTCGCCGTGCCCGGCGACGTGGTGGACCTGCAGGTGCGCAAGAAGAAGCACCATTACTGCGAGGCAGAGGTTATACGTTTTATAAAAAAGAGCGAGAAGCGCACAGAGCCGATGTGTCAACATTTTGGCGTGTGCGGTGGCTGCAAGTGGCAGAACCTGCCTTATGAGGAACAACTCAAAGCCAAGCAGAAGCAGGTGCATGACCAGCTCACACGCATAGGCAAGGTTGAGCTGCCCGAGTTCAGACCCATCATGGGCAGCGTGAAGACTCGCGAGTATCGTAACAAGCTCGAGTTTGGATGCTGCAACAAGCGCTGGCTCACACGCGAGGAGGTGGCGGCAGGAACGGTCTACGACAACATGAACGGCATCGGCTTCCACATCACGGGAGCGTTCGACAAGATTCTGCCGATAGAGAAATGCTGGCTTATGGATGACCTCCACAACCGCATACGCAACTCCATACGCGACTATGCCTTCAGCACCGGCATGACCTTCTTCGACCTGCGTCAGCAGCACGGTCTGCTTCGCGACATCATGATCCGCAACTCGAACACGGGCGAGTGGATGGTGCTCGTGCAGTTCCACTATGACGAGGAGGGCGACCACGAACGCGCCTTGGGTCTCATGCAACACATCGCCGACGAGTTTCCTGAGATCACATCGCTGCTCTATGTCGACAACCAGAAATGCAACGACACGTTCGGCGACCTCGACCTCACCGTGTTCAAGGGCAACGACCACATCTTTGAAACGATGGAGGGCCTGCGCTTCAAGGTAGGACCGAAGAGCTTCTACCAGACAAACACCGACCAGGCTTACCATCTCTACAGCGTGGCACGCGAGTTTGCACAGCTCACAGGCAACGAGATGGTCTACGACCTCTACACGGGAACGGGCACCATTGCCAACTTCGTGGCTCGCAACGCACGTCAGGTGGTTGGCATAGAGTATGTGCCTGAGGCCATTGAGGACGCGAAGGTAAACTCTGACATCAACGGCATAGGAAACACGAAGTTCTATGCTGGCGACATGAAGGACATTCTCACCGACGAGTTCATTGCCGAGCATGGACAGCCCGACGTGATCATAACAGACCCGCCACGCGCTGGCATGCACCCCGACGTGGTAGATACCATTCTTCGCGCCTACCCCGACCGCATAGTGTATGTGAGCTGTAACCCTGCTACCCAGGCACGCGACCTGCAACTCATGGACGAGAAATATAAGGTGGCTGCCGTGCAACCTGTCGACATGTTCCCTCACACTCCGCATGTGGAGAACGTGGTGCTGCTTGTTAAAAGAGCGAAGAGTGAAGAGTGAAGAATTCTATAGCTTTGCTCTTAAGATAAAAGAGAAAAAACTAATAAAAAAAATGAAACTTATAAACAAGGCGCTGGCAGCAACCATCATGCTTGCCGGCGCAGCTCCGAGCCTATGGGCTCAAAAAAGTGAGCCGCAGGTAAAGGTCGTTAACGACATCAAGTTTAGCGGCTACGTCATGACCCAATACCAGTATTCGGACCAGAAGGATGCCGAGAGCAACTCGTTCAACCTACGCATGGTGCGTATGGCTCTCGAAGGACGCTTCTTCAACGATTTCTACTGGAAGGCACAGGTGCAACTCAACGGCAACACCTCAACCTTAGGCAGCTCACCGCGACTGGTCGATGCCTTCGCCGAATGGCAGAAATATAAGGAGGCACGCATCAAGATCGGACAGTTCAAACGCCCGTTCTCGTTCGAGAACCCCATGCACCCCATCGACCAGGGTTTCATGAGCTATGCTCAGAACATCACGAAGCTCGCGGGATTCAGCGACCGCGTGGGCGAGCAGGCAAGCAACGGACGCGACATAGGCGTGCAGCTGCAAGGTGACCTTCTGCCTAACGCCAACGGCCGCCGTGTGCTCCACTATCAGGTGGGCGTGTTCAACGGCCAGGGCATCAACATGAAAGATGTGGACAACCGTAAGGATGTCATCGGCGGCATCTGGCTCATGCCTGTAAGCGGCATGCGTATCGGTGCATTCGGATGGACAGGCTCTTATGCCCGCACAGGCACATGGACAGAAAACGGTGAGACCGTGAGCGGCACACGCACCGTGAGCCGTAACCGCTACGCCATCAGTGGCGAGTATGTAAAGGACGACTGGACCTTCCGCTCCGAGTATATCCACAGCCAGGGCTACGGCTTCAGCACCACATACCAGAAAGACGGTCAGCAGAAAGACTGCACCATCAACACTGGCGCTGGCGACAAGGCCGACGGTCTCTATGCTCTCCTCATCGCTCCTGTGAAGAAGAACAAAGTTCACCTCAAAGCCCGTTACGACATGTATCGCCCCAAGGCAGAGTGGAGCACCGCCAAGACTCAGTATGAGATTGGCGCCGACTATTGCCTTGGCAAGAACATCAAGCTCAACGCAGAGTATGTGTTCGTGAACGACCGCAAACTGGCAAAATCGAACTACAACATGCTCGACTTCCAGGTCGACGTGCGCTTCTAAACAAGCGCAACATAACATGTAATCCGTAAAAAACCACAACCCACTCTCAATAGGATGGAGCCGTGCGGCTCTGTCCTATTCAATTACTTACTTAGCCCACTTTAAAAATGGGCTCAATTACTTATTAACAAAAAAAATACGGACATGGAAAATTCAGAAAACAGCAAAAGCTCACAATCGAAAAATACCAGTAACCACTGCCATAACCACCGTAGAAGCAACAGATTTCAGCGTTTCCTGCATCGCAGCGAAGAACCTCTTGACGACGGCGAAGCATTCAAACGCTCAGCCATGAGCGCACGACGCCGTCGCAAACTGATAGCCAACATCGTGTTCACGCTGATGTGTGTCGTGGCTGTTTGCATCATCGCCTTCTTGCTTTGGGCAATGATGAACGGTGAATAAAAAGTTTATTGCAAAGATTAAAGAAAAAAGAAAAAAAGATAGAGACAATAGGGACAATTTTAATTTGAAATTTTTGTTTGATTTTTCAAAATCTCAACAAGTTAAAAATTGTCTCTATTGTCTCTATTGTCTTAAAAAAAAACGCAAGCGAGGTCCGTCCCTATTTGTCTCTATTGTCTAAAAAAAACGCAAACGAGGTCCGTCCCTACTTGTCCCTATTGTCTTTTAAAACCAACGCAAAGGAGCATGGTTAAAACATTCTATTGTCTTAAAGAAGAAGCAACCCTTTAGAAGTTCATAGACAAGCCGAACGAAAGGTAGTCGCGGAACATCCAATAGCCATGATGATCATCGCGCTGACGCGAGTCGTCGAAGCGTGAATAGAACTCAAGATGGGTGGCGAGATACTTGTTGAAACGGAAGTCGAACTTGTTAAGGATCTGCGCCTCTGCACGGCTGTAGGTGGTGTAGAAATACGACTCCACGCGCCATGTGAGGTTCTTGATGAACGCAATGTTGAAGTTGAGGTCCACACGCGAACCGTAGTCTTGCAGCGAGTGTTTGCCAGCCTTTATGCCATAACCACCGGCGAGATCAGCGCGGTCGCAATAGCGATAGTTGTAGGCGAACGTACCGATGTTAAGGTCTCCAACCACCTTCTTTTTAAACAGATTGAAGTTGGAGCGCATACCGAGCGACACGTTGAGGATGAACGGCGAACCAAAGTCGGTCTTCACATGCGATGAATTGTTGTCGAAGATGCGGAGGAGCTGTGTGCGGGCATCGACCTGTAGCGAGTAAGACCACGACTTGACAGCTCTCAGATTGAGGTTGCCCCTATAGTGCAGGTCACTTGTGTTTGTCCTCACGCTGTGCACGGTATCGGTCTTCGAACTGTTAAAGCCTAACGTTGCCTCCAGCATGTTCTCGAAGAAGATGCGCTTCTTGTTGTCATACATGGCATAGAGCTTCAGATACTCGCGCGTGGTATAGTTGTTCTCGCCACGACCGGGCCAGTTGCCTGAGAAATAGTTCTGCGCCAGGTCCACAGCAAACTGTCCTTTGAAGGTCCAGAAGTTAGGCTTTAGCAGCACAATGTCGGTCATGTCGATATCAATATCCTCTGCCTTAGGCTTCGTGTTGTCTACCAGCTCCGTAGAAGGTGCCACCTCCGAAGGCTTTGAGTTGAGTATCGGTCCCGCAGCATCTACCTCGGTCTGCGTACTGTGCACAAGGTCGGGGCGTCGCATATAGACGCTTAGCAACACATCGTCAACGTCGCGGCCGGTGGTGTCGGCAGACAGCGAGAACCGGTCGCGCGACACATCATGATAGAACGTCATGGGCACAAACAGCCTATAATATTTGTTCTCATGCTTAACCCCCATGCGCAACGAGTCGGCAAGCGCCTGCAGAGAGTCGATGCGCTGTCGGCACACATCAAGCGAGTCGACATAAGAGCGCACGAGGGCAGGCACGGTGTCACGACTGTGTGCCACATTGCGCCCACGGCGTTTCTGTGCAGATGCTGAAAGCGCAACGAGGGTCAAAAGAAGGAACAAAAGAAGGTATCTATGTTTCATAATGCAATCTTTTTCGGGTAAAACACTTACAATTTATCATATCCGCCCACATCCTTGACGACATCTGTAGGCACACAGCTGCAAAGGTAAGAATAAAATCTGAAAGTTGCTTGTTTGTTCGACAAAATTATGCTAACTTTGCACCTTGTATTATTGGTTTTAATTAATTTTTATCACCGTGGCTGAAACAAAATATATCTTCGTCACTGGCGGCGTGGTGTCATCATTGGGAAAAGGCATTATTTCGTCGTCTATCGGTAAGCTCTTGCAAGCAAGAGGCTACAACATCACCATCCAGAAGTTTGACCCGTACATCAACATCGATCCGGGAACACTCAATCCATACGAGCACGGCGAGTGCTATGTCACCGTCGACGGCATGGAGACCGACCTCGACCTCGGCCACTACGAACGCTTCACAGGCATACAGACAACCAAGGCCAACTCGCTCACCACAGGACGCATCTACAAGGCGGTCATTGACAAGGAGCGACACGGCGACTACTTGGGCAAGACCATTCAGGTGGTGCCACACATCACCGACGAGATAAAGCGCAACGTCAAGTTGCTCGGAAAGAAATATCATTACGATTTCGTCATCACCGAGATTGGCGGAACCATCGGCGACATAGAGAGCGCACCGTTCATGGAGGCCATACGCCAGCTCAAATGGGAGCTGGGAAAGAACGCTATCAACGTTCACCTCACCTATGTGCCCTACCTCCGCGCTGCGGGTGAGCTCAAGACCAAGCCCACGCAACACTCGGTGAAGGAGCTGCAGAGCGTCGGCATACAGCCCGACGTCCTCATCCTGCGCACAGAGAAGCACCTGGAGCAAGACATCCTGAAGAAGGTGGCAAGCTTCTGTAACGTGGATCTCGACTGTGTGATCCAGAGCGAAGACCTGCCCAGCATCTACGAGGTGCCGGTGAACATGCAGAAGCAAGGTCTCGACACCGCCATCCTGCGTAAGATGGGCGAGCCCATCGGCGAGACACCTACGCTCGGACCGTGGCGCGAGTTTCTCGACCGCCGAAACAAGGCAACAGAGACGGTCAACATCGCGCTCGTGGGCAAGTATGACCTTCAGGATGCCTACAAGTCGATTCGCGAGAGCTTGTCACATGCCGGCACCTACAACGACCGTAAGGTGAACATCACGTTCGTCAACTCGGAGCATCTCACCGACGACAACGTGGCAGAGAAACTGGCAGGACAGGACGGTGTGGTCATCTGCCCGGGCTTCGGACAGCGAGGCATAGAGGGTAAGATTGTGGCGGCCCACTACACCCGCACACACGACATACCGACCTTCGGCATCTGCCTCGGCATGCAGATGATTGTCATCGAGTTTGCCCGTAACGTCTTGGGCTACGCCGATGCCAACAGCCGCGAGATGGACGAGAAGACGCCTCACAACGTTATCGACATCATGGAGGAGCAGAAGAACATCACCAACATGGGTGGCACCATGCGTCTCGGCGCCTACGAGTGTGTGCTGAAGCAGGGCTCGCGCGTGTTCAATATCTATAGGAAGGAGCACATACAGGAGCGTCACCGCCACCGCTATGAGTTCAACAACGACTTCCAGAAGGAGTTTGAGAAGGCCGGCATGATGTGCGTGGGACGCAACCCCGAGAGCGACCTTGTGGAGATTGTGGAGATTCCGGGACTCAAGTGGTACATAGGCACACAGTTCCACCCCGAATACCAGAGCACCGTGCTGCACCCCCACCCCCTGTTTGTCGACTTCGTGAAGACGGCTATAGAAAACAAGAAAAAATAAAACTCAAACAACAATAAGAAAGAAAAAGAAAAACCGTGGACAAAAACAACATCATCGGCTTTGTGCTCATCGCTGCCGTGCTGATAGGCTTCAGCATCTGGTCTCAGCCATCGGCTGAACAGAAGGCAGAGGCGGCAAGACAAGATTCTATTGCCGCCGTGACACAACAGAAAGCCATTGAGGCACAGAAAGTTGCCGCAGAGAAGAAGGCCGCAGAGGCCAAGGCTGCAGTGGAGGCCGACTCCACAGCTCTCTTCCATAAAGCGCTGCAGGGTACCGACTCGGCTGTGGTGCTGAAGAACAGTAAGGTGGAGCTGACCATCGGAACGAAGGGTGCGACAGTGGAGAAAGCTGTCATCAAAAACTTCACCGACCGCGAGGGCAACGCCAACGTGACGCTGTTCGACAAGAACGACCAGAGCCTTAAGTTTATGCTCGCTGCCAAGGAAACAAACATCAACAGCGACGACCTCTACTTCCAGGCTACAGAGACAACCGACTCTACCGCCACCTTCACAGCTGTGGCTGGCGAGGGCAAGAGCATCACCGTCAAGTATGTGCTTGGCAAAGACTATATGCTGCACATGCAGCTGCAGGCCAACGGCTTGCAGGGTCTGTTCGCTCCCAACACCAACACCATGGACATTGCATGGGAGGACCGTTGCCGTCAGCAGGAGAAGGGCTTCACCTTCGAGAACCGTTACACAACGCTCACCTATCACCTGAGCGACGGCGGCGCCAAGAACCTGAGCGAGACGGGTGAGGACGACAAGACCATCGACGAGAAGACCGACTGGGTGGCTTTCAAGAACCAGTTCTTCTCGGCTGTGATGATTGCCAAGAACGATTTTGAGGCTAACGCACAGTTCAAGAGCAAACCTCAGGAGAAGGGCTCTGGCTACCTCAAGCATTATAACGCAAACCTGAAGTCGTTCTTCGACCCTTCAGGCAAGACACCGTCTGAGTTCGACTTCTATTTCGGCCCCAACGACTTCCGTCTGTTGCAGAGCGTGGAAAAGGAGTGTGCCTTTGGCAAGGACCTGGAGATGCAGCGCCTCGTCTACCTCGGCTGGCCGCTCTTCCGCATCATCAACCGTTGGTTCACGCTCTATGTGTTCGACTTCCTCACAGGTCTGAACATCAACATGGGTATCGTGCTCATTCTCATCACCTTGCTTCTGAAGCTCATCACCTATCCGTTGGTCAAGAAGAGCTACATGAGCTCGGCAAAGATGCGTGTGCTCAAACCGAAACTGGAGGAGGCTACCAAGCACCTCAACAAGCCCGAGGACCAGATGCAGAAGCAGCAGGCCATGATGGCAGAATATTCAAAGTATGGCGTGAGCCCTCTCTCTGGCTGTCTCCCCATGCTCATTCAGATGCCTATCTGGATCGCGATGTTCAACTTCGTGCCTAACGCCATACAGCTGCGCGGCGAGAGCTTCCTCTGGATACATGACCTCTCGACCTATGACCCCATCTTCGAGTGGAACCACAACATCTGGCTGCTGGGCGACCACCTGTCGCTCACCTGCGTGCTGTTCTGCGTGTCGCAGCTTCTCTACTCGTGGATGACCATGCGCCAGCAGCGCGACCAGATGGTAGGACAGCAGGCTGAGCAGATGAAGATGATGCAGTGGATGATGTTCCTCATGCCGCTCATGTTCTTCTTCATGTTCAACGACTACTCGGCAGGTCTTAACTTCTACTATTTCGTCAGCCTCTTCTTCAGCGCTGCCATCATGTGGGCACTGCGCAAGACAACCAACGACGAGAAGCTTCTCGCCATTCTTGAGGCTCGCTACGAGGAAAACAAGAACAAACCGCAGAAGCTCAGCGGTCTGGCAGCACGCCTGCAGGCCATGCAGGAGCAGCAGAAGGAACTGCAGCGCCAGCGCGAAGAACTACAACGTAAAAAGAATATGCTTGGCAAGTAGGCAAGCAGACCATTGACGGGCAGACAGGGAGATATGCGTATCTTTATGTGACGGGCAACCTCGCGAGCATATCTCCTCGTCTGCTCGTCTTTTGTCTATCTACCTGTCTACCTAAAAAAAAACAATTACATCATGTTTAAGACCCTATCTTTAGCCGCTGCTGCCATAATGGGCTGCGCCGGCGCTAACGCACAAACAATGATTGGAAAGACAACAGACCTCACCGCTCTGACCACCAACGACCGCATGACACCAGAGGCGCTCTGGGCCATGGGACGCATAGGTGGTGCCGCCGCTTCGCCCGATGGCAAGACGGTGGCCTATCAGGTGGGCTACTACAGTGTGAAACAGAACAAGAGCCACCAGATGCTCTACACGCAGACAGCCGACGGCAAGCAGCAGACCGTGCTCACCACATCGGCAAAGAGCGAGACAGACCCCGCATGGATTGAGGGCGGCAAGCGCATTGCCTTCCTCACGGAAGGACAGCTCTGGTCTATGGCTCCCGACGGCACCGACCGCCGACAGCTCACAAAGAGCGACATCGACATCGAGGGATTCAAGTTCTCACCCGACGGCAAGAAGGTCATACTCATCAAGTCGTTGCCTTACCACGAGAGCATAAAGAAGAACCCCGAGGACCTGCCCTTGGCTACAGGACGTCTGGTGACAGACCTCAACTACCGCCACTGGGACCATTATGTGGAGAGCATACCCCACCCCTTCGTGGCAAACGTTACAGAGCAGGGTGTTGACGAGGGCGTAGACATGCTCAAGGACGAGCCTTACGAGTGTCCCATGGCACCGTTCGGAGGAGTGGAGCAGCTCAACTGGAGCCCCGACTCTAAATTTGTCGCTTACACCTGCCGCAAAAAGACAGGCGTCAACTATGCCGTGTCTACCGACTCTGACATCTACCTCTACGACATCGCTACTGGCAACACACGCAACCTGTGCAAGCCCGCCAACTATAAGCCTGTCGACTTTGACCCGACAAAGACAATGAAGACACAGGCTATCAACCACCAGAAGGAGGACATGAACATGGGCTACGACGTGAACCCGAAGTTCTCGCCCGACGGACGCTACATTGCATGGCAGAGCATGGCTCGCGACGGCTACGAGAGCGACCGTAACCGCCTGTGCGTATATACGCTCGCCGATGGCACAAAAAACTATGTGACCGAGACGTTCGACTCAAACGTTGACGATTTCTGCTGGGCCAACGACTCGCGTACCTTATATTTTATAGGTGTGTGGCACGCCTGCGAGAACCTCTACCAGACAAACCTGAGAGGTGAGGTTAAGCAGCTTACCGACGACTGGGCCGACTTCGGCTCTGTGCAGCTCCTCAACAACGGCAACAAGCTGCTGGCATCTCGCCATAGCTTCCAGCAAGGCGACGAGCTGTATGTGGTAACTCCCGGCAAGGATGCAAAGAAGACAAAGGTGCAGCAGCTGACCTTCGAGAACAAGCTGTTCTATGACAAGCTCGCCTTCGGCAAGGTGCAGGAGCGCTGGGTGAAGACAACCGACGGCAAGGAGATGCAGTATTGGGTTATCCTGCCGCCCCACTTCGACGAGAACAAGAAATATCCCACACTGCTGTTCTGCGAAGGTGGCCCACAAAGCCCCGTGAGCCAGTTCTGGAGCTACCGTTGGAACATGCAGATCATGGCGGCAAACGACTATGTGGTGATTGCACCTAACCGTCGCGGACTGCCGGGCTTCGGCTCAGAGTGGAACGAGCAGGTCAGCGGCAACTGGACCGGACAGTGCATGGACGACTATCTCACAGCCATCGACGATGCCGCCAACAACCTGCCGTTCGTTGACAAGGACAAGCTGGGATGTGTGGGCGCAAGCTTCGGAGGCTTCTCTGTCTACTATCTCGCCGGCCATCACAACAAGCGCTTCAAGGCGTTCATCGCCCACGACGGTGCCTTCAACCTTGAGTCGATGTACACCGACACAGAGGAGGCTTGGTTCTCTAACTGGGAGTATGAGGATGCCTACTGGAACCGCGACCAGACAAACAACGCCAAGCGCACATATGAGAACTCGCCTCACCGCTTCGTCGACAAGTGGGACACGCCCATCCTCTGCATACACGGCGAGAAAGACTACCGCATAAACGCCAACCAGGGCTTCGGAGCATTCAACGCCGCACGCATGCGTGGCATACCCGCCGAGCTCCTCATCTTCCCCGATGAGAACCACTGGGTGCTGAAACCACAGAACGGCGTTCTTTGGCAGCGCACGTTCTTTGGATGGTTGGACCGCTGGCTTAAGTAATTTATTATTTATTATTTATTATTTATTAGTTATTATTTGGCGGATTATGCACGGAGCAGGCATATTACTAAACGACAAAGCCATGGCTTTTGCTGTAAGGATTGTCAATCTTTACAAGTGGTTGCGCGATGATAAAAGGGAACACGTGCTTAGCAAGCAACTTCTGCGCTCTGGCACAAGCATCGGAGCCAACATCGCAGAATCGAGAGCAGCAATAAGCCGAGCCGACTTCGTTTCGAAACTATACATAGCCGCAAAAGAATGCAGAGAAACCCAATACTGGATAGAACTCTTATACAAGACAGAATACTTGAACGAAAAGCAATACCTGTCTATAAAAGAAGATTCAGAAGAAATCGGAAAAATCCTCTCATCAATAACCAAAAAGATGAAGCCCAATAATAACCAATAAATAATAAGTAATAAGTAACAAATAATAAATAATAAGTAACAAGTAATAAATAATAAGTAATAAATAACAAAATGAAACAGACACTACGTGACTCAGCAGCCCTTCGTTGGTCTGCACTTCTACTTCTGGCACTCGCGATGTTCTGTGCCTACATCTTCATGGACATCCTGTCGCCAATCAAAGACCTTATGCAGTCGCAGCGCGGCTGGGACTCTGATGCTTTCGGCACAATGCAGGGATCAGAGACGTTCCTTAACGTGTTCGTGTTCTTCCTTATCTTTGCGGGAATCATTCTCGACAAGATGGGAGTGCGTTTCACAGCACTGCTCTCAGGAGCCGTTATGCTTGTTGGTGCCTGCATCAAATGGTACGCCATCAGCGACAGCTTCATCGGCAGCAGCGCTCAGACATGGTTCACAGAGAACCTTAACCACATACCCGTGTTCGAGCAGCTGGGCGTGTCGCCCTTCTATGAGGGCATGCCTGCATCGGCAAAGCTCGCAGCCCTGGGCTTCATGATCTTCGGCTGTGGCGCTGAGATGGGCGGCATCACCGTGTCGCGAGGCATCGTGAAATGGTTCAAAGGCCGCGAGATGGCGCTCGCCATGGGATCAGAGATGGCGCTCGCCCGTCTTGGCGTGGCCACATGTATGATCTTCTCACCCTTCTTCGCCAAGCTCGGAGGCGAGGTGAGCGTGTCACGCTCAGTGGCTTTCGGCGTGGTGCTCCTCTGCATCGCTCTCATCATGCTCGTGGTCTACTTCTTCATGGACAAGAAGCTGGACGAGCAGACAGGTGAGGCTGAAGAGAAAGATGACCCGTTCAAGATCAGCGACCTCGGACAGATCCTCACATCAAGCGGCTTCTGGCTCGTGTCTCTGCTCTGCGTGCTCTACTATTCTGCCATCTTCCCCTTCCAGAAGTATGCCGTAAACATGTTGCAGTGTAACCTCACGTTCACAGAGGTGCCCGCCGACTCGTTCTGGGCTTCACCATCGGTGACCATCGTGCAGTATGCCATCATGCTCGTTGTGGCTGCTACAGCCTTCATGTTCAACTTCATGAGCAACAAGGCTGCCAAAAACTCAATGCTCGTTGTTTCTATCGTGGCTCTCGTGACCTACTGTTACATGGGCTACATGCGTCAGTCGGCAGAGTCGATCTTTGCCGTGTTCCCGCTCCTCGCCGTAGGCATCACACCTGTGCTCGGCAACTATGTGGACCACAAGGGCAAGGCAGCATCCATGCTCGTGCTTGGCTCACTCCTGCTCATCGCTTGTCACCTCACCTTCGCCTTCGTGCTTCCTGCCTTCAAGGGCAACGAGGTAGGCGGCGTGATCATTGCCTACATGACCATTCTGGTGCTCGGTGCCTCGTTCTCTCTCGTGCCCGCATCGCTCTGGCCCAGTGTGCCTAAGCTCGTCGACGCAAAGGTTATCGGCTCGGCCTATGCTCTCATCTTCTGGATTCAGAACATTGGCCTCTGGCTCTTCCCGCTGCTCATCGGCAAGGTGCTCACAGCCACCAACGAGGGTGTGACCGACCCCACACAGCTCAACTATACCGCTCCCCTCGTCATGCTTGCTTGCCTCGGCGTTGCCGCCCTCGTCATCGGCCTCTTCCTCAAGGTTGTAGACAAGAAGAAAGGCCTCGGACTTGAAGAGCCTAACATCAAGGAGTAAGGAAACCAAGGTTTATTTCCATAACCAAGGTTTATTTCCATAACCAAGGTCTATTCCTATAACCAAGGTTTATCCGTGTAACCACTTGAGTTACACGGATTTTTTATTCCAAATCGGTATTAGGATTTGGGATTAACCAACATTCGCAAAGTTTATTGTTCACATCGTGCTTCGCAAGTACCATGTTTACGCTTCGCAACTGCCATGTTTATGCTTCGCAAGTACCATGTTTATGCTTCATGAATGCCATGTTTACGCTTCATGAATGCCATGTTTACAATATTCAAATGATGATGTTTTGGCTTACAAACATGCTTTGCAAAGAATAAAAAAATGTTAAAACGAGAGCATTTTCACCCCGGTTTTGCATAAATATACAGAATGGCAGAAAGATAGCAAACAAGGTCTTGCTCTTTCAAAATGCACAAATTAATAGTTAAAATCAAATCACGAATTGTTAACGGTTCTTAAATATACCCCTCTTTTGTCATTAAGCCTCTTTGAGGTCGTCAAAGAGGCTTAATGAGGCTGTCAAAGAGCCTCTTTGACAACGCAATAAAGGCACTTTCATTTTGTCAAATGGGCTTAACGAGAAACTGAATAAATATACGGCTCAAAGTGCATATTTATGCATTGAATAAGGTCGCTGTTTTTATTTCCTGACCACCAATATGCCGTGCCTCCTTTTCCCACATCGTCGGTTCAAAAACCTCCAAATCCGTCTTTTTTGCCGTAGCGTGGCATCGGGTGGCATGGGTGACATTAGGTGACATTAGAAAAAGCCTCTAATGTCACCCGTAAACAGTTGATTATCAGATAGCTGTCTTGTGTGGTGACATTAGTGACATTATTTTGAAGAAAAAAAGATTCATATAGGCTATAGATAGCCAATTGACCTTATTCTAATTCGTCGAACTCACGTTAAAATAAAGAAAAATAAACTGGTGGGTTAACTTTACGAAAAATTGGTGGGTTTAAATTTGCCTATTAAAGAAAAAAGCAATAGCTTTGCAAAAGGCTCTTCCATGGACGGGCTACAATAAAAATCATTAACTTACAATAATCAAAACATGAACACTCACTTTCTGAAATGTTCGTTGCAGGCTCTTCTTCTTATGGTCTGCACGCCGTTGATGGCAGCATCATGCAGCAACGACAACAAAGAGACGACAGGTTCTGCCGAACCGCAAGTAATCATCGCCACAAACTACATGCCCGCCGACGGCTCAAGGGATGTGACAGCCGACATACAACGGCTCATCGACTCGCACCCAAACCGCACCATCTATTTCCCAGACGGTGTATATAAGGTGTCGCAATCAATCCTAACGCCTGCCGACCCACACCGCAGCGTAATGCTTGAGCTTGCCAACTTCGCACGGCTGCAGGCCTGTGGCAAATGGGCAGGAGGCGGCGCCGTGGTGCGCCTGGGGACATCGCACCCCGCAAACGACATCAACACGCCAGGCAGCAACTACGGACTGCGCGGCGGAATAATAGACGGTGGCGGCGTTGCCGACGGCGTATCAATCGACGGCGGACGCGAAACAGTGATACAGAACGTATCTATAAAGCATGTGAACATAGGCGTCCATGTAAAGCGCGGTGCCAACAACGGATCGTCGGATGCCGACGTAAGCAGCGTGAACATTGTAGGAACGAACACGACAAGTTCCATAGGACTGCTCATAGAGGGCTACGACAACACCTTCACCAACATGCGAATAGCCAGCGTGAATGTGGGAGTAATGATAAAGAGTGCGGGCAATATGCTGCGCAACATTCATCCTCTCTACATCAGAGGCGAGAAGCAGGACTACGAATCAACACGCGGATTCGTGGTAGAACAGTCGAGCAACTGGCTCGACTTCTGCTACAGCGACACGTTCGCCAAGGCGTTCTGCCTGGGCAAGGACATATCGGCAAACCTGACGAACTGCTACACCTACTGGTACACCGGCTACGACAAACCGGAAGTGGGAATATGGTGTGACGGCAAGTTCAACTCAAACGTCACCGGATTCCGTTGCGAATTCAACATCTACAACCCCGTACCATCATACATCCTGCTGCACGCAGAACCGGGAGGCAACGGAAGTATAACGCAGACATCAATGCCAAATGTGAAACTTGCCGACGAAGACATGAGCAAGGAATACACACACTGACGAAAAATGCAGACAACATTCTTATGATATATTTTAAGTTTTACATGAAGCCCATAAAAGGTGATGGTTCTTTGCAAAAGACAAAGAATGGCTTACTAAGAAGGATAATTCGGAAAATTAGCAACATATTTCTTGCCAATCCGGATTTTGATGCTAAATTGCAAGATGTAGTTCAATGGTATTTAGAATATGATGAAAAAAATAATGAATCATTGCGTGAAATAGGCATAGATAGCAATAACCAAATTATTGTTAAGATACCAGATAAAAGGAATTATGGATTTTGGAATGACATAAATCTTACAATAGAAGACTTTGAAAACAGATTCGGCATACAAAAAGTAACCGAAAAAGAGTTTAATAATTTGTGGAATTCCGTCTGTTATGACTATAAAAGAGGAAAATTCGATACCGTTGATGCAAAAGGGAATGTAGCTGATAAATGACAGATACAATTTTGCTAACTCCTTATTAAATTCAAATAAAGACATGAGATGTGTTCTGTTCAAGAATATTTTCTCTTCAAATACAATATAGGCGGCATTCTTTCCGTTATGGAGGAAAACGGAGCTAAGGTCTTCGATGTCTCATACGATGCGTGGGGCAAGCAGACGGTGACACTCAACTCCATCGGTCTGCACCGAGGCTACACGGGACATGAGATGCTCAGTGAGTTCGACATCATCAATATTAACCAACGGTCACTGTCGCGAAGCGGGGAAAGTAACGGTCGCTTGTACGACCCTGTTCTCGGCCGCTTCTTCAGCCCTGACAACTATGTGCAGATGCCCGACAACAGCCAGAACTTAAACCGTTACAGCTATTATGGTGGTGGATGGCTTGCAACAAGTTCTGTTGATATGATATATGGAAGATAATATTATAATTATGAATAAGAAGTTTGAGCTTTTTTTGAATACGGTTCATTATTGCCTTTGGCTCGGTGACAGGAAGTTTGGCGATTTTATGGGGAAGGTAGTCAATGTGCTACTTTCTCTAATACCCAAGTATCTCTTTACAAAAGAATATAAGAGGAAATATGATGAGCGTCTGCCAAAAGAACAAAAGAATCATGATAAGTTTTTCTATGACAAAGAAACAGGATATCATATCTGTTGGGCCCACCATTGGTTTGGTTATTTCTATTCCGGTTATTCTATATTCTTGTCATTTGTTTTACTGGGAATCCTAGATGGTATGTTTGGGGGTGTGAATCTGATTGTAGCAATGACAATAATCGCACTGCCTATCGGTTTGTGTTATATCCCTGCATATAGGGCTGTTTTTTCAAAAGACCGTTATCTGAAATACTTTAAGCAATTCGAGAAAGAAGATGAGCAATGGCATAAGAAATGGAATCGGATAACATGGGTGTTCTGCATCGGCTCTGTAGTTTTCACAATTGGCGGAATATTTGCGATGTGGGGAGTCAGCTTATTATTCAGAGGATATTAATGATATAAATAGAATAGTGTCAGTATATGGTCTTTCTGTAAAGGAGGTGAAGACAGAAACTCCCTATTTTATTAATATTAATGACTTTTACACCCATAATGCAAAGATAACAAGAAAAAATGTGGTAATCCCTGACAGAGTACTGGAGGCAACAATATATATAATATTGAGGAAAGTACATTGAAGAACAGCAATGCATATGACAGATATATCCTCTTCAAGAATTAATTGGCTTGGCAAATTTTTCCCAAGAGATTATCCTGTACAAAATATTAGCCCGGCAAATAAAATGAAAATATATTTATCTACGCATCCCAACCTCAATGACAAGAGGTTGGGGTTGATTGTTGCAGAGAAAAATCGCCCGCCGCAAAAATGCCTGCGCCATTTTTGTGGCGGGTATAAAAAGAGGTAAAAAGCCACCATTAAGAGGCTTTTTGTTAAACATTTGTTGAAAATATTTTCTCTATTTCTTGTATAATCAACAAAAGTTTATTACATTTGCATTGTGATAAAAAACATATCGCCTATGAGTAAAAAGAGAAAATCGAAGGAACTTAAGGACAAAGAGGATGATTTGCTTTTCTATCTTGAGTATTGGAACAAGTTTCCCAGTACATTCAAAAAGATAGCGCAAAAAGAAATCGACCAACTTGAAGATGACATCAAGAACGACTAAAAAGACTCCTCTCCCTTTCATGGGGGGTGAAAACATTACCAATAAGATATATTATTATGGCAGATTATAAGAACAAGATTAAGGCTCTTGCCGAGCGCAACCGCTTGGCAACAACCGATGAGGAGCGTGCAGCAGTAGCAGCTGAAATGAACGCTTTGAGGAGTGAGGACGAGCAGGCTTTTACTGAAGCTCTGGAGGGGCTTATCAAGACTACTGCCGAGGATGTGCAGGAGATGCGCGTGGCTGAACGTCTTGGCGAGATAACAGACATGGTGTCCATGGCTTACATAGCCAAGACTTATTTTAAGAAGTCGCGCTCATGGCTTGCGCATAAGCTCAACGGCAATGTGGTGAACGGCAAACCATCGCAGTTCTCTGACGAAGAACTGAAGACCCTTCGCTTTGCGCTCAATGATATGTCGAACAAGCTAAGCTCCATGAGCATTGCTTTATAGCGATAGTTTTTTATCACAGACACCTGCCTCGGAGCTTCGGCTTCGGGGCTTTTTCCAAGGGAGGCAATAGAATACATATGCTACAGCTACGATCGTAGCAACAATATATTTTATAAGGTGAAGAATGACAGCAGCATTATTGCCACTATGCAGGATGAACTTTGTGAATTACCTATGTCACAATATGACTTGGCAAGAATCATGTCAAACGCGCCAAAATAATAGCGCA